>ENA-UOJV01000022-UOJV01000022.1-human-gut-metagenome-genome-assembly--contig:-C82-NODE-22-length-242964-cov-9.946144_pt1 | contig 242964 bp, 307 predicted proteins | sample MGYA00242356_ERZ723903 | MGnify/ENA metagenome assembly ERZ723903
TATCCGCTGTATAAGAATTTCTGACTATAAAGCAATCCTTATCTAAATGACATTGCATTTCTGTGAGTTCCTTTTTTATTATTCATGACAATAGAGTGTTTGCAGAACATGCATTCTATTGTTTCTACTACTATCCTCTCGGATGTGCTTTCAGATACACTTCCCGGATTCTTCCCTGCCCCATCTGCGAATAAATCTGTGTCGTAGAAATATCAGAATGTCCTAACATCTCCTGCACCGACTTTAAATCTGCTCCATTGCTGATCAGATGTGCCGCAAACGAATGGCGCAGCGTATGCGGTGTGATCTCCGATTCGATCCCCGCCTTCTTCCCATAAAACTTGATCAGTTTCCAGAAACCCTGACGGCTCATTGCACCACCGGTACAATTCGTAAACAGCCACGGACAGTCCGCCTGGCTGATCAGATGATCTCTTCCATCCTGCATATATCTTGTCAGTGCCTCCCTTGCGACATTCCCAAATGGAATGATCCGTTCTTTATGGATATCCGTACAGATCACATACTCCATCTGAAGATTCAGATCCGAGACTTTTAACGATATCAGCTCCGACACACGGATCCCTGTCGCGTAAAGCAATTCAAGCATCGCCTTATCCCGCAGCTCTTTCGGTGTATTTCCGGACGGCTGCTCTAACAAAAACGTCACTTCTTCCGTGGTCAGGATACGCGGCATCGTTTTTTCAATCTTAGGTGCTTTCAAACGCCATGCCGGATCCGACTCGATTCTCCGCTCCTTTTCAAGAAAATGAAAAAAAGCTTTCATTGATGCAATGCTCCTTGAAACCGTCGCCGGTTTCCGTCCTTCACGTTCTAAAAACATAACATATGCATTCAGATTTGTCTCCGTAACGGCAGACACCCCGTATACATTCTGCGCTTCCAGATATTCATTCATCTTGCGGAGATCACGTTCATAGGAAACTTCCGTATTCTTTGATGTCTGTTTTTCATTGTGAATATATTCAATAAAATCCATAATGTCATGTGTCATGTTTTTTTCCTGACTTTCTTTTTATCCTGTGTATTTTTTCATTATAATGATAAGCAGACCGAAAAGCAATCTTTTCAAAAATTTTTTACGATCATCTTAAGGAGCGGAATATTGATATAAGCTTCTGCAAATACGCCGCCGATTACCAGTATTACTGCCACCCCATAAAATACAACAGATTCTACCGCCTGTTTTATGCGGATTTTCGGATTACATACCGGTGGCCGGTACTGTCTGCTGTTTTTGCCACAAAAGCGGCACCATAGTACCGCAGCCACATAAAAAAATGCCTGTGGAAGCAGACCGACAAACGCAACTGCAACACCACGGATTCCAAGATCCGCAATCGCCATTGCAAGAAAAAATCCAAATGTTCCTGTCAGAAGACACAACCATACCGTCGATGCCACCGCATATCCGCACCCTTCCCCAAACAAAAAGAAAAAAAATGCGAACTTTCCCCGTTTCCAAAACAGCAGCCAGAACAGTCTTTCCGGTGAAATGCTGCTATATGCGAACTGTTCTAAAATCCATATATTTAATATCCGGCAAAGATCCCCTGCCTTATACTTTAACAGGTTTGCAAGAAAAACACCCACAAAAAATACAGGCAGAAACAGGCATCCTTCTTTTTTCACACACGCCCCACATACACTTTTCTTCAGTTTATGCGTTTTTCTCCTGATTCAGAAGATTTTTATATGCCAAAAGTGCAGAAACTGTTTTGGCATCCTGTAATTTTCCATCGTAGATCATCTGACAGAGTTCATCGATGTCATGTGCCTCGACATCAAGGAACTCTCCCTCATCTAAATGCTGATGTCCCGGTTTTAAATTACGCGCTAAATACACATCAATGAACTCGTCACAAAATGCAACTGTTGTTTTAAGTGACAAAAGACGCGTAAGATCATCACTGCGGTATCCCGTTTCCTCCTCTAACTCCCGTGCAGCACACACCTTTGTGTCTTCTGTAACACTGTCTCTTGATCCCGCCGGTATCTCAAGTGTCATACGGTCGATTGCATTCCGGTACTGACGCACCATCAGAATCTTTCCGTCTCCGCGTACCGGAACAACGGCTGCCGCCCCTTTTCTGTGTGAAATAAAATCCCATTCTTCGAGTTTTCCGTCCGGCAGCTGCATCGTATCTGTATAAATATCCAGAATGGCTCCATTTTTTACCAGTTCTCTTTTTACTCTCTTAACCTGTTGGTCCATACAATATTCCTCCGCTTCAATATATTCCAAGTCTGTTATTTTTTTACAGTATCTGTTCTTATTGTACCACCCTCTGCCTTTATTTTCCATCTACTTTTATACAATTTGGACACGACGAAGGCGACTTGTTACTGTTCGCAGGCAAGTGAATGGCATAGCACCGGACACTGACACACCTTTCCATCAGCTCTTATCACGTGCGTATGAACAGATGTACTTGGCAAAACAACGTCTAAAAGCAAAAAATAAAGCGGCAGATAAATAAAACGTTAAAACTTTCCTCTTCTCTTTCCAAAAAAGATTAAGGAATACACAAAAATCTCCCTTTTATAAGTTTGACTGTTATACTGATAACATCAAATTTACGAAAGGGAGATTTTACTATGACAGTCATTGAGATTGTTTTTTCTGTCATCGGGATTGGCATTATCATCGGAGGGTTTGTTTACGCAATTTACGATTCTTACTGTCAGTCAAAAGATTATCGTACATCCAGAAAAAAATAAGCTGCACACCTCTGTGTGCAGCTTATTTTTATGCCATCATACGGATACCATTTCTGATATTCTGACCTTCCATCACTTTCATGTTTCTGCCAGCCTGATTTTCCAGCATCTGCATGCCACCTTTCTCAGCCTGACTCTCCAACATCCGGTATCCTACCCGCGGGATCGTTGTAATATACTCCGGTTCTAAAGGAGAACTTTCTATTTTTTTTCGGATATTCGTCATATTGACACGAAGAATCCTGCTGTTTTGCTCTGCATATGGTCCCCATATTTTTTCCAAAAGCATCTGATATGTTACAACCGTACCAGAATTTAACGCAAGACTTTCTATGATCCGGTATTCCACCGGTGAAAAATGAACCTCCGTTCCTCCAAGCAAAACCTGTCTTTTTGTAAAATCAACCTTAAGATTTCCTGCCTCGTAATATGTATGCGCACCTACCGAAATTCTTCTGCGTAATGCGGAAAAAATCCGTGCCGCAAGTTCCTTCTCATGAAACGGTTTTACCATATAATCATCTGCTCCGGCATATAATGCCTCCACTTTATCAAGGTAGCTGCTCCGTTCCGACAGGATTATAATCGGGCAATCCGTCCACTCCCTGAACCACTGGATCAAGGTGATCCCTTCCATATCAGAAAATTTATTATCCATCAGAATCAGATCCGGACAGACACCGGTACTCATCTCCATTCCCTGTTTTCCACTTCCTGCAATATAAATCTTGTAATTTTCTTTTTCCATTGCCCTGCGGATCAGATAAGAAATGCTTGTATCCTCATCGATCAGTAATATTTTTGCTCTGTCACTTATTCTATTTTCTATCACGTTAATACGCCTCCTGTAATATCATCTTTTTATTCAATTACAGGAATACGTTTTGCCTTCTTACCATCAACAAGATGTATGTATTTTATATTCTGCCACAGTATGATCATATGGCTGCTAAATCTTTTTAGTGCCATATGCAGAATAACTGCTGGGATCATTAAAAGTACATATACTTCTACTAAAAACCGTAACATCTGAAAACGGCTCTGATTCTGTTCACCCAGCGCAGCTTCACTCTGTGTCGTTCGCGCCAGTGTAGCCGCCGGTGTTTCTTCCGGGAGACCGCATGCCTGACGTTCTGCTATTTCCGGTCCCGTCAACCGGTCTATGTGATATTCTTCTAGTTCACATTCCCCTGCCTGGTCTGCATTTTGTCCTTCTATTCCATACTTCAGGAGCCCGCCTGCGGTCAGCTCAAAACTCTGTGGTGTCTTTTCATACAAATGCAGTGTATCTGTCTGCGGTAAAAACTGAAAGAAAGATATTACGATAAATCCAATCAGGATAAACAGAAACCACTTATGCTGTTTTACTCTCTGCATTTGCCACACCACCTTTCTTTCACTCATTTTCAGATGTATTTTAACATATATTTTACATCCTGGCACTATTTTTTTTCAGAATTCCGTCTTTCTCTGATTCCATATATGCAAAAACTGCCGTACCTGTCATTTATGACACCGGTACGGCAGTCTCTTTATTTTTCATACAATAGATCGCACGCTCTGCGAGCAACCCCATTGTCACGAATTACTTCGCATAATCTGTATCATTATGTTTGAAAGCATTGATTTTACTATGGTTTAACCTACTTATTTTTATATTTTTTTAATTTTGCACCAATTTTGCACCAGTTATTTTGTTATATTGCAACGTTCATTTTTTTTATTTCTTCTGACATATGATCATCTGTGACATGTACATATAAATCCATTGTAACTTGAATAGATGAATGCCCGAGTATCTTTTGTAATGTTTTTGGTTGTACTCCTTTTTCTATACATCTTGTAGCAAAAGTATGCCTTAATGAATGCATATAACAATGTTCAAATATTTCATATTCACCTCCAAGAGCATCTGCCTCTCTATCCTTATTGATATTTTTTACAATACGAATCATTGTAATTCTAAATGTAGATGCACCAACCGGATTGCCATTTATTGTAGAAAACACTAAATCATTCCATTCGTTATGCCATTCAGAACTTTGATGTTTTAATTTATATTGAAGTTTTTGCTGATCTAGTAGTATATTTTTAGCTTCATCTGTTAGTGGAACTTTTCTTTTACTACTTTTTGATTTGGGAATTCCATAATAAAAACCACCTTTTTTACTATCTTGTAATAATGTTCTCTTTACATATAAAAAACCAGAATCCAAATCAATGTCCGACCATTGCAATCCACCAATTTCCCCACATCGCAATCCCGTCTCAAGAACAAGCGAAAAAGCATTATAATATATAGATTTTTTTGCATATTTAATAAAATCTCTTTGCTCGTCTCTTGTAAGGACTCTTCGGTTATTTTCATCATCATCCAAGTTTCGTTTTTTTAGTTTTAAATTGTCAGCAGGATTTCGAATAATGTAACCGTTTTCAACAGCTCCTTTAAATAAAGCATGAAGCGTTATCATCGTTAATTCCATTGTCCCATAAGAATATTTTCCGTCTTCAAACATTTTGTTTAATATTTGCTGACAATTTATATTCTTTACATCTCCCAAAGGTATATTACCTATATATTCTTTAATATTATTCTTGTAACGATTGGAATAATTTTTTTTAGTATTATTTGCAACAATCCCTTCTTTATAATTATTCAACCAGAAATCAAACCACTCATCAACAGTCATGTTACAATTGTTCAACAGACTATCTTTGTATTTGGCTTCTGTTAGCCAATTACGAGCTTCTGTAATTTTATCAAAGTTTTTTTCTTTACGTTTGCCATTTACAGACGTAAATCTTGCTTGATATCTACCATCTTTTCTTTGATTTAAACCCATTCCAAGCTCTTTACCTTTTAAATCTTTACCCATTTGTTACTCCTTTCTATGGGAAAAGACCAAACCTATATGAACAATATATCACAAAGTCTGGTCTTTTACAAATTTTTATATGTACGATTTATTTTCTAAATACTTTTCAAATTGCTCACGTTTAAATAGAATTGTTTTGCCGTTATGCAACGTGTAAATATTTCCTTCTTCTTTTGCAAGCTCATATAATTTATCTCTTCCTATGTTAAAATAAGCACTTGCTTCATTGATAGTTAAATTGAATTTTTCTTCGGGTGAAAGTTTAATCATATTACGCCTTTCCAGTAGAACCAAACGATCCTCTATTAACATCATTTAAATGTTCAATCTCTTCAAACTCAATCTGAGGCTGAATCTTATTAATACGAAACTGACAAATGCGGTCATTCTTGTTTATAATAGTATCTTCCATAGCAATTACTGGATAAAGCCACTGATCATCATCTCCACTATATGAGTTGTCAATTACCGCAAAAGAATTTGTCTGTAAGATTTTAAAGTTTTTATATGTACTGCTACGTGGTACAATATTGGCTTCATATCCGTTTGGTAACTTCATTCCAACCCCCAGCGGAATCAAATGAAACTCACCTTTCTTCAGATGAATTGTTTCGGCACTTCTGAGATCAACCCAGTCGCCTTTATTGATTTTTTTAATTTTATCAATGTCCTTATCAAAGTATTTAATTTTAATTTTCTCCATGTTATAAATTCTCCTTAGTTCTTAATCACAATATAAAACTACTTTATTCTGAGCAAGAGATTTCTTTACATCAATAACTCTTTGATTTTTTGAACCTCTAAATTTTAATGTAAGATCTTTTTGCTCATCTATATATTCTCCGTCAACGAGCACATCACACATTTTTATTATCTCTTGTCTTTTTAAAATATTTTGTATTTTACTTTCTAAATCTTTACAAGAAAAAATTGGTTGCATAACTTGCATATTCATAATCTGATTCCATTCAAATCCCGTGTATGACCAGATAGTTTTTTCAGGAAAAGAAATACGGATTTGTTTAACTAATTTGAGGACTTCATCAAGGTTCTGATCCGCTAAACATTCTCCACCAAGAAATGATACTCGTTTAATATATGGTCTATCAATTAATTTCATAAATTTATCTTTTATTTCTTCTGTCCATTCTTTTCCACCATTAAAATCCCATGTATCAGAATTAAAACAGTTTTTACAGTGAAATGGACAACCTTGGACGAAGAGGGAGACTCCAACTCCCTCTCCATTAGAAATATCCATAGATCTAATCTGTGCGTATCTCATTATAAATCCTCCGCAATATCTGTCATATGGACATATCTCTCCTTAATTTCCTGAGTACGTCCTTTTCCCCAGTAATTAGTTCCAATATATCCGCAAGTCCTTCTTGCTACATTCATCTTGTCTTTATCTCTATTGTGGCAATTTGGGCATTCCCAAATAAGTTCGCCACCTTCATCAATAATTTTGATTTCACCGTCGTAACCACAAACCTGACAGTAATCAGACTTTGTATTTTCTTCTGCATACATGATATGGTCGTAGATGAATTTATTCGTTTCCAAAATAGCATCTACATTATTTACCAATCCATCTGTCTCAACATAAGATATTGCACCCCCAAGTGATAACGCCTGAAATTCTGATTCTTTAGCGAGTTTATCAAATGCATTAATTGGTTCTTTTACAAATGTATGATAACTGTTTGTGATATAATTTCTATCTGTAATACCTTTAATAATTCCAAAGCGTTTCTGTAGACACTTCGCAAATTTATACGTTGTGTTTTCGATTGGAGATCCGTAAATTGAAAATCCAATATAATGCTCTTTATTCCACTGGTCACATTTATCATTCATAAACTGCATTACTTTAATGCCAAAATCATGACCTTCCTGTGAATCAATATGTGATTTACCAGTCATATATTTTACACATTCATATAATCCTGCATATCCAAGAGAAATACTTGCGTATCCATTATGAAGTAACTTATCAATCTTTTCACCTTTTTTAAGTCTTGCAAATGCTCCATACTGCCATAATAAAGGTGCGACATCAGATAATGTTCCTTCTAATCGTTTATGTCTGCAAAGTAATGCTTTATGACATAATTCTGTTCTCTGTTCCATTAAATCCCAAAACTTTTCATAATCGCCTTCAGATGATAATGCTACATCTACAAGGTTTAATGTGACAACGCCTTGGTTTAGTCTTCCATAAAATTTATAATTACCATTTTCGTCTTTATAAGGTGAAAGGAAACTACGGCAGCCCATGCACGGGAAACAGTTGCCTTCTTTATATTTCTTCATAATCTTCTCTGAAATATAATCAGGGTTCATTCTCTTTGCAGTACACTTAGCTGCAAGTTTTGTTAAATACCAATAAGGGGAATTTTCATGAATATTATCTTCTTCTAAGACATAGAGAAGCTTTGGAAATGCCTGTGTGACATATACGCCAACTTCATTTTTAAGACCAAGTAATCTCTGATTAAGAAACTCTTCAATAATCATTGCAAGCTCTTTCTTATACTCTGTAGTCTCTCCAAGATACATAAATACACTCAAAAAAGGAGACTGTCCATTTGAGTTAGACATAGAATTGCACTGATAGTTAAAAGTCTGAACACCATCTGCTACTTCTTTTTTGGTATCAGATTCTGCATATCTCTTACAATCTTCATCAGAAAATCCCCATGACTTATATTTCTCATAGTATTTGTTATAACTATCTCTTACAAATGGTGCTAAATGTGTAAGAGTAATTGTAGCTCCTCCATACTGAAGTGACGTAACACCAAGAATAATCTGAGTGGCGATTGTACAAGCAGTAATAAATCTATGTGGTTTTTCAATCATTACCTTGTTAATACAAGTACCATTCTGTAACATATCTTCGAGATTAATAAGTGAGCAGTTACTCATCGCATTCATGCCAAAATAATCAATATCATGGAAATGAATAATTCCTTCATCGTGTGCTTGTACAACTTCTGGTGGAAGTAAAAATCTACGAGAAATATCTTTGCTAACAATTCCTGCCATATAATCACGCTGAGTATTTAATACTTTTGAGTTTTTATTGGAGTTCTCAGTATTCCAATATTCGCTTTCACCATCTAACAGTTCATCAATCTCGGAATCTGTTGTATTCTCGTTTTCTCTCTGAAACTCACGAATACTTCTATATCCTTCATAGGCTTTTGCAGTAAGTCTCTGCTTTTTTGTAATCAATTTATCATAAACCATTGATTCAATATCAGAGATACTTACTTCTTCTTTATCCTTACACTCATTTTCGATTTCATCTGCAATGTCTTCAGCAATTTTTGGTTTTACAATGCCTGAACCATTTTTCATAGCTTTAAGAATTGCAGTTGAGATTTTTGATTTGTCAAAATTAACTTCTGAACAGTCTCTCTTAATTACTTTTGTCAATATGTATATCCTCCTATCTAAATTACTGTTATGATTGCATAACCAAGTACACATGTCGCAATCGCTGCTACAGCTTTCCAATCAATCTCAAATTCTATACAATCTATAATATTGAATTTCATTTTATCTCCTTTCTCAATTCCATAAGAAATCAACCTTTCTTTGTATTTTTAGCATAAGATAGATCAAGTTATAACCATTATTCTTGATTTATTTTAGTTTTATTTTGATATATTTTTATGTATTCATCGAACCCGCTGTTCTCATTACAAAAATATTCAAAATTTGTCCAACTCTGTAACTTATCAGGTTTGGCTCTGCTTCGATAACAACTACCTCTCATTGGGCAATTTTCGCTACTACACATTGTAATATCTGGCATATGATTTCCTCACATATTTTTAATTTTTACCTTTAATTTTTCAAATTCTTTATAATCATCAGATTCATATTTAGTATAATCTTTTACAATCATGTGTGTTTGTTCATTACAGATTAATCTAATAAGTAATTCTCTTTCACGGTTCGAGAAAAAATGCATTTCAAAATTTAATGTTTTGCAATTATTCATAATTTACCTCACAATATTTCCACCTAATTTATCTTCATTACACACTAAAGTTTTATGCAAAACACCATCATCAATATTGGCGTGTGTTTTGACTGATTTAGTATGACTAATACTATATTCTCTGTCTCCAACGGTTACAGTTAGGAATTCATCTTGTTTTGATAACAATTCTCTTGCTAACTGATGTGTTGTTGTAATTCCACTAAAATTAATTTCATTCACCCTCTTCCTACCTCATGTAAAAATCTTTTATGTATTCACACATATCCATTGCGCACGATTCAACTCTTGTAAAACAACATTTTAACCATGGATGGATTAAGTTATAATCCCATCGTTCATCATAAGCAATCACAGGAATATTATTTTTCCACGCTTCATATACTTCAATCACTGATCCAATACTTGTATTTAATCCATTTGTATTTACAATAACAATGTCACTGCCACGAACTAAGTTTAGATCAAATTTCATAACCTCTTGTTCGTTTTGATGTCTTGGTTCTTCAAAATTGAAATAATCACATGGAGAAATAACATTAGTTTTATAATTTGCCATATCTGAATATTTGTCCAATTCTGCTGTTACAAATTTTCTCCATGTTGTTTGTTCTTCTATACTTAATCCTGCCATTTTACCAGCTAAATAAATTGTTAAGCCATCATTTTTCATTTGTACGCCTTTCTATAATGAAACAATACGCTATTTACCACGTTATCAATATTCTCATCAAAGTTGTTATAAACAATCCTGTTAGCAAGACTTTCTGCATCTTTAAAATCTGATATATCAGTTTTGATACGTCTTTCAGCCTCTTCCTTTTTATCTCCACGAGCAGCTAATCTTTTGTTGATAGTTGAAATATTTGAATATAAATAAATAACAGTTACATCATATCCTAGTTTTTGAATATTTCTGATACCATCAGGTGTAAGAATAATTACAGAGTTTTCGTCTGCTTTTTCATAATCTTCTTTTGCTGATCCATAATACCAAATACCGTCAGCAGTAGTATATTTCTTCCATTCTGCAAAAAAACTATTTTCGATTTTCTGCAAAAAATCTTCTTCTGAAATATAATGATATGTAACATTAGGAATTTCGCATTTACGAATTGGTCTTGTAGTATAAGTTACGACACTATTAAATCCATGATTTTTTACAAGTTTGTCCCTAACTAATGTTTTGCCAGATGCAGTTCTTCCCATTAAAATAAGCATTACAAGTTCCACCTTTCATCTAAAATCTGTACAATATGTCCATCTTCAATGACAGCTGTTTTACTTTCCGTAAAATCTCCGTTTAAGAAGTCACTAATTCTAATACTGTCTAAGTCAATAACCTGCGAATAATTCATGTTTATTCCTCCACAATCTTATATTTGTTGCAAATTTCGTTGAATCTTTTGATATAATCCTCATTATCGGTATTAATTACTACCGTTACAGGATGAATAGAAATCGTGACTAATCAAAGATAAGATTTTGCATCTACAACCTGTCTTCCATATTTTGCATCAACATCACACGGAATTTGTGATGAGATTTCCATTACAAAATTATTTAAGTCTGTAAGACTGTCTAAATTTAATACATATTCTTTATTCATATTTTTTAAAATCCCTCCACTTTATCATAAATTATTATTTCTGTTATCATACTTTCCCAATCTTCACATGTGGTTGAGATATCACCTGTGTATTTAACTGTTTTGCTTAAACTTGGTATATCGACAACAAATTCTGCCAATGATCCATCACTGGTTAAAATATTATTGGTGTCAGTATGAATATCTGCTTTACAATCTGCCAATATACATGGAATTACAGCACCGTCTTCAAGGACTAAATCAATATACTGACCAATTTGTGTAGTATATGCACTACCAACTGCAACACAAAAACGCCCATTAACTTGTCTAATTCCATACATTCCTGTATATGCAATTTGTTGAAGTCTATATTGGTCACTAGATTTACTTGTAATATACTTATAAGACATATAACTCTTAATTTTGTTATATGGAGTTTTGTGTGTATACGATACACACTCTATTTCTGAAACCAACTCTTTCCATATAAAATACGTTTGATTATTAATAATTGCATAATTCCATTTGTCGTTATAATCTTTAACAATTATTTTTTCATTAAACGATAATGTCATAACTATCTCAGAATTTATATCTGGCTGTGATCTCACATTAGATGATGTCCTTGTCCATCCAAATTTAAAATCTGATATGTCATTTAGTAAAATATCATCAATTTGTTTTGTTGCGCCTGCTGTTAAATTTAATTCACTACTCTCTTGTCCCCAAATGGGGACGACAGGAAAAGATACAGCAAATAAACATGCTAAAATTGCTAACCGTTTCTTCATTGTTTCTCCTTGTTCTGTTGTATAATGGATTTTGGTTTGATTTGTTACATAGATATATTCTCTGTTTGAAAACAAAGATTAATGAATCATTTCTAAGAATTGATCTTCTGAGATAATGGGAACGTTCAAAGATTTTGCTTTTTGATTCTTAGATGATGTTGAGTTGATATCGTTATTAATAAGATAAGATGTTTTAGAACTTACAGATCCTACTACTGTACCGCCATGAGTAACTATATCGGCTTTCAATTCGTCACGATTTTTATAATGATTGACAGAACCTGTTACAACAAATGTTTTACCATTTAATGTTTTTGGAATTTCCTCTAATACTACATTAGGTGTTTCAAAAGTAAACTCTTTTGATAATTCATATACCCACAACGAATTCTCATACCACCATTTCGTCATTGAGTTCATCATCGTAATACCAAAACCATTAATGGTTAATAATTTTTCTGGTGAAGATTTCATCAAACCAATAAAATTATTAAAATTCTCTTCACATAATTTACTGATATCTTTACTTACTGATTTTCCGATTGATGGAATTGATAAACTATAGATAAATCTTTCTAAAGATGTATTGCGTGATCTCTCAATAGAGTTAAGAAGTTTTTCAACCGATTTCTTACCAAAACCATCTAAAACTTTCATTTCATTTTCGTAGTCTGATAAATGATAAATATCCTTAATTGAATTTAACCAGCCAAGATTGATGAATTTTTCAATAGTTGATTCTGACAAATTCTCGATATCCAATGTATTTCGGCTTGCTGCGTGAACCAACTTACCTAAAAGCTTACCCTTACAGTTTGGATTTTCGCACATAAGAACTTCTGAATCATTCTCTTTAACAATTCTTGTAGGTTTACCACAAATCGGGCATTTATCAAGAATTCTACAAGTATTACTTTTTGTTAAGTTTTCTCGAATTTGAGGAATGATTTGATTTGCTTTTATTACAGCAATCTCGTCACCGATTCCAAGTTGCAATTTTTTCAAAATTGATACATTGTGAACGGATGCCCTACTCACAATTGTCCCATCTATTTCTACTGAATCGAATATGGCAGTAGGTGTTAAAATTTCTGTCTTTCCCATTGTCCACTCGATATGTCTTAATGTTGTAATTGTTTCTTCATCATAAAATTTAAAAGCCAGTGAATGTCTTGGATGATGCCCTGTTATACCTAATGATTTGCCGTATTCTACATCATTATAAGAAATAACTAAGCCGTCAATCGGATACGATTTTTCTTCAGCAATAGCTTTTAATCGTTCAATTTTTTCTCCAATATCATCTGACGAGCTATTGTATGTAACATATGGGACTACCTCAAATCCAAGCTTTTCCGCAATTCCGAATCCTTCGGTATATGTTGATACACCAAATGGAATCTTCCATGCAACAAAATGAATGTGCCTATCTCTTGCAATTTTACTATCAAGCTGTCTTACTGAACCAGAAGCATAACTTCTTGGATTTGCGAAAGAATTATTTCTTATGTAATCTGTGTATTCTTTTCCAGTTAAACCTAACTCTTCAGCTTCACGCTTTGCTTTCTCAACAAGAGGATCATTGATTGCTTTAAAGTCTCTGACTGTTACAATGGCTTCGCCTTCAACTTCAAAAGGCGTATCAATGTGTATTTGTGTTGGAAAATTTTCAAACACTCTCGCATTGTGTGTTATAACTTCTCCTATTTCGCCATTTCCTCTTGTTTCACTTTGTTTTAATGAATTGTATTCATACGTGTTTAAAACCGTTAATCCATCCATCTTCAACGAAAGAACGCAATCTCTACCATTAGAGAACTTCACTAAATCATCTGTAGATTTAGTTTTATCGAGTGATAACATCGGATGAGAATGAGTAATTTCTTCTAATTTAGACACTACATTGCATCCGACATTCTGAGTAGGACTATTTGCTAACACAATCCCTGTAATTCGTTCCCATTCTTTCAATTCATCAAATTTACAATCAAATTCATAATCACTCATAATTGGACTGTTTTTATTATAATAAGCGTCAGATGCTTTATTAAGCAGCTTCACTCTTTCTGCAATATCGCTTTTGTCCATTCAATCCCTCCTAATTATCTTTAATAAATACTGTAATTTTGCACTGTCCTCGTCCTATATCTTCCATATACGTAAAGAATCCTTGGTTATTCAGATTCTTTTCTTCATCAAAAGCCTCTTCCATCGGAAGCTCTGTCGAATAACTATAAAGCAGAGGAAAGCCTTGTTTCATTTCTTCTTCTGATAATAAAAACTGCATAATTTAGTCCTTTCTCATATAATAATTTTTAATCTTACATTTACTTTCTTTTTGGTTTTCTACCACAAGATTTACTTTCTGTACAATATCCAACCTCATCACATTTTGCATGGAAAAGATTGTCTACAATCCATTTCCATTCATCTGAATATTCTCTTAATGCATTGCAAATGTCTTTGAATAATTCTCTATACTCCCAATAAGCACGACTACACATTCTAACTCTACTCATTTCAATAAGACTTCTTAAACTGCGTTTATCTACCATTTTTGTACAATAAGCCAACGGGAGTAACATTGTTGCATCTTCGACTGGTACTCCGTTATTAATGAGATACTGAATATTGGTGTTAATATAACTCATAACACTATGCCATGTTGCAGCAACATCTTCGTCGTTGCTAATTGATTGTGGTGTTACATAATCAAATCCGTTTCCTTTAGAATAATCAATATACCTTGTACTTGCCTGTAATCTGCTTGCTCCAACAATATGAGTATAGTATTCACGAATTGTTTTTGCCGAATATCCATCAATAACCATTTCAACATTTGGATACTCCATTACTCTGCCATGACCTGATTTGATACAATCAAGACCACGCTTATAATTTTTTTCATCATCTGATATATTTGCATTCCAACAACATCCTGCCCTTCGTCCCATTAGCGTTATTGGATTCTTTGTTGTTTCTGGTAAAATTGTGATTGTTCCCATTTTGTCCTCCTATATTTTTATTCAAATTATTTTCTATAATATTTTGTGATTTCTTTAATAATTTTTACATTATTTAATAAAGGTTCTCTGTCGGCACCTTCAATGAACAATTCATCTCCCGTTACTAAATAAACGTTTTTATCACTTTCCAATAATAAAACAAAATAATCCGCTATTGCATTTTTATTGGGGTTTTCTGGGAGTATAGGATAATACAATCCATTAGACTCAACTGCTCTCCATACAGACACTCCTCCTTCCTCTCTAATAATCGCATCTCCTTTGTGTACTTTACTCGATTCATCATTTGGTATTTCTCCAAACCTTATATATAAAGGAATACTCGCCTGTTTCATTTAGTCCTCCTAATGTATTTTCATATGAAAAATCATTCTGTTATATTGTTCCAATATATTGTTTTCCTGCTCTCAACAAAAAACACCAAAATCCTCCTTGAGGACCAGTGTGTAGTCTGATATAATAATCATGGTTTTTAACCATGGTCTCAGAGTACACGACTTGTCACGGAGGGTGCTCGGGGACCTTTTTCTTTCTGTAAACTAATGACAGTATACAGATCATTCCAGAGACAGGCAAGCAGATCAGTATTATGCTAATTTAGGGAGTCAACAACATCTAATTCTGGCGAAGCTGCTCTGTATCTCTCCTTAATAATACAAGTATTTAACCCAATTAAAATATCAGAGCCATTTGCCATACCACAATAAACATCAGACACATCAAGTATTTGATTAAAAATCCAATGACCAATTCTTGTCCATTTAATATCTAACTCATCATCTGGTAATCCTAATCTCTGAGGTCTATGACCTGTTAATGCTATTCTCATTTATTACCTCCTTAACTTTCACAAGAAACTGTCGTTTATTGTTTATTGCTTTTTATATAATCCAAATATTCTTTGTGATACACATCTAGGTCTTTTAGTAATTCTTTACAATTTTCTGCGTACTGAATATATGTATCAGCCAAATGTCGTCTGCTTTCTTCTGAATCATCGACTAGCTTATATTTCCATTTATTAGCTCTTAACAAGTCTGCATTATGGTTATAAGTTTCAATACTTTCAGCGTATTCTTTCTTTTTCTTTTCATATGTTTCATCATCAATAATCAGATGTCCAAGTAATTTAGGGAAATCAAAACCTAGTTGTGTTCTTGATATTCCATTGTCTTCTGCATATTTAATATTCCAAGCAATATCATCCCAAGCCATACCACCCAAAAGTGATTTGTTATCTTCTTGTTGCATATATGAAAAATACTCATATAATTCTTCCTTTGATTTGCTCATAATTCACCTCCTATGAGAAATCAGTTTATTCTTGCTACTGTATTATTCTCTGTTCTTTATAAAACTTCATCGACAATTCCATATTTGACTGCCTTATCAGAATGAATATAAAAATCTTTCTTCTTTTCACGAATCTCCTTAATATCATCTTTTGTAAGATTTGTTCTGTCGATTACATATTCTTCATTCTTTTTATTCAGCCAGTCCATTTCTTCTCTGTCTTCTACCAAATCCTGATATTTACCACTTCTCCAACAACTCATCTGATGATACATAAATGTTGAATGTTTGTAACAATATCTCTTATGACCTGCTAAGAAAATATTAAAACCTGCACTCATTGCATATCCTGTACAATATGTATATATTGGAGTTTTGCTATTGAGAATAATATCAATTAATCCCCACATATCATAAACTTCACCACCATGCGAATTAATATATAGCTTAATTGGCTCACGCTTATAATCTTTCTCTTTTTCATCTTTCTCATCGTCTTCTCGAATCTGATATAAAATATCCCATATCAATTTGCCAATAGATTCGTTATCTACATCATCTGATAAATAAAATGTCTTTTTATTAGTATTTGTATATGTATTGTCTCTTGAACTCATAAATCCTCCTATTTTGTTATTTTTATTGTTTCAATGCACAACATATAGTATGTTTTTATGTTTTATATACACTATATATTGTATGCAAAAGAAATCCGTCTTTCCTTGGCTTTTTGAGTCTCTGAAACGCCCTATTTATGGGCATTCCAGAAATTCAAATTACTCTTCTACTGTATTATTCTCTGTTTCTAACATCATCCAAGTGTTTCTGTTATTATGACTTGTCCTAATACACTGTAAAAATGCTTCTGGTTCAGCTAATAACAAACATCTCTTCTTTGCTCTAGTCAATAATGTGTAAAGCATACAGTTATCAAGAAGCTGATGATGTGTATTATCAATAATACCGATTACCGTCTTTCGACCAGCACCTTGTAATTTATGTACCGTCATAGCATAAGCAAGATCTAATGCAGCTAATTCTTTCTTCGTGTATTCAATAATTTTGTCCTTTCCAAAAATATCCGTGTAAGTGACTTCACAATACTCTTCTTTTTTCTTACCATCATATCTTTCACTGATTTTTGTCACATAACCAATCTCACCATTAAATACATTTTTGTCATAATCATTAACTGTTTGCATGACTTTTGCACCGAGTTTGAAAGTTGTATCAAAACCTTCAATACTCTCTAAAACATCACCAAGTAACTCATTTTGAATAACCTTATTAATCTCATTGGTACTATTCAAACAATCTTTTCTACGAGGTACTGCAATAACCACATTGTCAATTCCATCTGACTCAACAGATTTAATGAATGTCTTAACAGCAATATTAAATAATGACTGTCGATTTGTACGGAACATATAATACATGTCTTGTAACTCACCATGAATAATTCGTGGTTGTAACTTCTCAGATATAGGATTTATATTCTCACGAATCTTATTAGCATCAACAAGAATACCTGATTTTTCTGCCTGTCTCATAGGTTTTACTAACTTGCTCACAACTGAATCATCAAACATTTCAATCAAATCTGAGAACACATTACCAAATCCGATAGGCGGTAACTGCTTATGATCTCCTGAAATAATAATTCTTGTATTATCTCCGATTGCTTCAAGCCAATGTAAAAACAAACTGGCATTAACCATACTTCCTTCATCGAGAAATGCAACATCTGTAATTAAATGATTGTCCTTGTTATATGTAAAATCATTTAACCCCTGGCATCCAAGTGTTCGATGAATAGTCATTGCAGGAAATTCTGTTGCTTCTGTAATTCTTTGAGCTGCCATTGCCGATAATGCTGAAGCTGTCATCATATAATTATTCTCCATATAAGCCTTAACAATTGCTCGCATTATTGACGTTTTACCAGTTCCTGCTTTTCCAGTTATCAGACTAACAGTTCTATGTAAGCTTTTATTAATCGTGTCTAACTGTTCTACTACATAATCAAATCCTTGTTCTTCTTCTGCATGTTTAATTGCTTTATCAATCGCTTCCTTAGAAATATTGATTGTTGTTTCAATTTTAGATTTATTCAGAATCAAATGATAAATCTGCATCTCAATATCGTAATAATATTTCAGACCAATTCGACCATTATTAATATGAAGAAAGTCATTATTTTCTAATAGCCAATCGACCTTATTACAGCACTCATAAACATTATTACTTATGGCTGCTCTTAAAATTTTTTCAGAACACCATGTATGACCTTTACTTTCTCCCAATTCTTTAAAATAATATTGGATAAAAGCTACAAGTCTTTGCGTAGAGTCAATCAGTTCTGGCTTCAATTTTAATGCAAGGTCATCGCATTTACGAAACCCAATCCCATCAATTTTTGTCATGATATATGGATTTTTCTCTAACTCTTGCTTTAATAAAACTGGATTTGGTTCTTCTGAAAGCAATTTTTTAATCATTGCATAAGTGACACCGATTGGTTTTAGCATCGAGATAATGTCAGAAATAAGATAGTTATTAATGATTTTTTCCTTAATTTTATTCCAAGTAATCTCTCTAACACCTTTTACAAGACTGTAATCAATAGTTTTTAATGTACCATTCGCTACATCATTAACTACATTTGGATATGCGTTTATTAAATTATCCGCCATCCATTCAGGAATCATTGACTTCAAAAATAATAGCTGTGTTTCTCTGCTTTGTGGAATAATGGCGTATATGGCAATCGGTGTATATTGATCGCCATATTTTTTATCTTTTTTATATTTCGCCTTAACTACATATTCTCCACCCACAACTAAATGTTGCATCTTTCCTGCTAACTTACTCATTTTTCTATCATCAGTATCATTTGCAGAATTATTATCACCAAACGGATCGAATGTTTTTGTAGATTTTGTAAAGAATGGAATATCATCTTTTGTTGAAAATCCAAACACACCCCACGTTGAATCATCCGAATAGTATTGCTCATATGTAATTATCGCTGTGAATTTATAAATCTCATCTTCATCCAATTTAGACTGATACTCCTTTCTTTCTCACATATTCAAGCCATTTACTATATGGCTTTAATTTTTCTACAATTACCTTTTCTTCGCTATCTTTCTTACAAAGAATTGCTACTTGCTGTCCTTTTTTTACTAAATCTTCATATTCTTTTAATTGACTATGCCATACAATTCCTTCAACAAGTCCAAAACTTGAATAGATGTTTATATATGCGAACTGCTTACCATTCTTATCTTTCTTCTTTTGAACCTTTGCTATAATTCCAACTAAAGTACATTTCTCACCATCAGGTACATCCTCAAATGGTGTCAAGAATGTATAAGCTGCATCAAATGGATTATCATTGATAAATACTTGTAATGTTTGGAATTCCCAAAACTGTTCGTCTTCAAGATATTTTTTGTTATCATCTATGTACTTTTGGAATCTTACCTTCTGATTTTCTTCAAACTGTATCTTTTTCAATCTGTTATATTCAGTGAGTAGTGCTTCCTTATCATATACAATTCGTTTTCCAGATGAAGGAATCACGTACTTCTTTAAGTTAATGTTCCAATCTTCTTCGAGTTTCTTATAGGTAGGCAATGATTGAACTTCTGAGAATTTTAATGGTTGATACTCTGATTTAAGATATGATATAAGTTTTTCACGCTTATTTTTACAAGGAATTGCACCAGATTTTATCAATGCAATAACAGATGCCTTACCTAAAGAAAGTCTCTGAATCAAATCATCAAACGATTTGTATATACCATTATTCTCTCTTTCTTCGATAATTTGCTTAGAGAGTGATTCTCCAATTCCACCAATAGCAGATAATCCAAAAAGAACCTTATCTTTATCAACTGTGAAATTCATTCCAGAATGATTGATATTCGGTGGCATAATACCCACATTAAAATACCTTGCATCAAGAATATACTTATTAATTGCACCTGCTTTATCTTTATTCTGATTAAACAATGCTTTGAAAAAGTAAGTTGGGTAATGAGCTTTGAACCAAGCCGTCTCGAAACAAAGGACTGCGTAACTAAATGAATGACTTTTATTGAATAGGTATCCACCCTTAGAAGCTAATTCGTCTGCTATTGTATTTGCGATATCTTTAGAATATCCATTTGTAATTATTTCTCCACGAAGTTTTTCCGATTCCTGTTTTACTAATTCTGGCAGTTTTTTTCCTATTGCCTTACGGAATAAATCAGCTTGCCCGTATGTTCTTCCACCAAACTTCTTAACAATATCAAGAAGCTGTTCCTGATAAATCATACAGTAGTTTGTATCTTTTAAGATTTCGTCCATATCTGGATGAATTGATGGTGGTCTACTTCCACCTGTTGCCATTTCAACATACTCATCAAGTGCTCCCATACTATCAGGTCTATATAATGCCAAGATGACAGATATAACCTCGAAATCCAGTTGTTCAAGTTTTGGTTTTAACCGAATAAGCAAATCTTTCATTCCTGCTGATTCAACCTGGAATACACCATTAGTCTTACCACTTGCTAATAATTCATATGTAGGTCTATCATTCTCAAATTCTGGATTATTGATATCATAATCCCAAGGATCTAAGTGTAAATCATCCTTAATTTCCTTCACAAGATTAAGTGTTGCTACTCCAAGAAGGTCAAACTTTACAATTCCAATGTCTTCTACATAATGTTTATCAACTTGAATTACATGCTCGCCCTTAGTTCCTATTTTCATTGGCATATAGTCATTAATTGTTGTATCAACGATGCCAACACCACCAGCATGAATAGAAACTGTTTTAACACGACCACTTAAATGCTTTGCAATATCAAACAAATCAGCATATTGTGGATTGTCTGCGAGTAAATTTGGGTTTGCTTTCATACAGTCATCCCATTTATCGAATGTAAATTTCTGTGAAAGTTTTTGCATCTGATTATATGGAAATCCAAGTATCTTACCAACGTCAGTAATTGCAACTGTTGGAGTAATATACGAGTAGTTAATAATCTGGCATACTCTTTCTTCTCCATATTTGTCTACAAGGTAATCAATGATTGCATCTCTGTTACCAACATCTGTATCAATATCTGGGAGTCCTACTCGTTCAGGATTTAAGAATCTCTCAAAAATGAGTCCATATTTAATCGGATCAATATCTGTGATATGACAACAATAACAAACTAAAGAACCTGCTGCACTTCCTCTTCCCTTACCAACTTCAATTCCAAGTTTCTCAGCAGCCTTAATAAAGTCCCATACAAACAAGAAATAACCATCGAACCCCATCGAATGAATAATACCCATCTCATAGTTCAATCTAGTTCTTCTTACTTGCTGTTCATCTTCGCTAAGATTGTTATATCCTCTATCTTTCCAACCTTGTCTAACTAAATGCCATAAAAATTCATTGTTATCTCTATATCCATCAGGCAATGGGAATGTAGGTAACTGTGGTTTCTGAAATGGCATATCCACGTTTTCAATTAAATCTGCTACTTTATTAGTATTCTCCAATCCAAGACATACATTTTCATATCCAATCTGACTATCCATAATTTCATGGATTTCATCTTCAGATTGCATATAGCAACCTTCATATACTTCACTATTTTCGATAGCATTTTTGTCATTGTTGCTACTTTTTCTACCAATCTGAATAAGCTTGTCCTGATAATACAAATCTTCTTTTTTAGGTGCATGACTATCTGTTGTAATGATAAATGGGGTATTTGTTCTTTTTGAAAGTTCTAAGATTTTCTGATTATATGAACGCTGATCCTGATGAGAATGCGACTGCATCTCAAGGAAGAAATAAGGAAAAGCTTCTTTGTATTCATTAACATATTCAATACACTTCTCAAAATCTGACTCTCTCGCTAACTTGCTTGCTAAACAAGCAGAAGAAATAACAAAATTATCAGCATAGGGTTTAATATCTTCTACTGTGCATCGTGGTTTAAAATAAAACCCTTCAAAGTTACTTTTTGTAATAACTTTATTTAAGTCTTTTCTGCCTTGCTCATTTCTTATTAAACAAATCAAATGAAAATATTTATTGTCTTTATCCTTAACAGTGATATCTTCACATTCGTATAACTCACATCCATATATCATTTTAATATCTGGATAGTCTTTTTTTATAAGATCAAAATAAATATGGGAATATACATTTCCGTGTTCTGTTATAGCAAATGCCTTTAACCCTATTTTTTTTGCTCTATCCAACATTTCTTTTGGACTACCATATCCATCAAGTAATGAATAATATGTATGGTTATGTAATGAACTATACATAATTCACCTCCTACCAATCATCGTCCTCATCGTTACTATTTGTACTAAGAACAACTACATCTTCAATAATAATCTGTGGTGTTCTAATACCGTTATATTCATTTATTGAAGGTTTTCCGACAATATTAAATGTAATACTATCATTATCATCCCATGCATTTTGAAGAAAATCATATAACTGATTACCTTCTTTACATTTGAATTGAATATACTTAATGTCATTTACCATAAAACTGATAGTATCTTCATTTTTGCCAAACACTTCAAAACAATCTCTTGTCAATGATATATTCTCTATTGCAAGCATAGGTTCATCAATTCCTTGACAAATAATATCTTCAAACTGTGATAACTTAATAATTAAAGGGATTGTGACATGATCAATGTCTAAGATAAAATCCACACGATATGTAGAATCATATTCGGTATCTTTAAGAATACTGTTCATCGTATTGATTGCTTTTTCTTTATCATCAACTGGTAAATCTACAATACCAAAGGCATTTGCATGACCTTTGCCATTAACAAATCCTGTTGAATTAACAATATCTTTAAAACTATCAATTGGACTATTATCAATATTTCTTGCACTACCGCCAAATACAATTGTCTTTGTCTTTTTATCAAAATGTTTCTTTAGCAAAATACAAGGTTTATTATATTGCTCTGCAATTTTAATTGCTACAACACCAGTTAATCCATTATCAAGTAAGTCAGATACATCAACCATAATAACCTTGTCATCAATTGGAAGGTTATCTACGACTTCTGAAATTGCTTTTACACCTTTTTCTTTCATTTTATCTTGTCGTGATTTTGCATTTTTACAAAGTCTAGCAGCTCTATCATAAATGTTTTCCTGAATTGTTTCTGCTGGTTTATTCTTTGTGGCTCTTTTTTTATATTCAAAGAACTCCTCTTTTTCGATAAAAGCTCTGAATAATAATTCCTTTTCATCACTTGAACCGATACGAATCATTCCATTTAAAATAGGTGTTATATACCATTGAATATTGTGGATATTAACCTTACTATTTATACTGTAATCTTGTGCTTTAATAAGTGCCTGAAAACATTTATTTGTAATATTGAGTAATCCAAGATTTGTAATATATCTTGTTTCAAATGAACGCATATCCATAACATCACTTATATTTGCTAATGCACACAAATCTAAATAGTCATCTGCAAACTCATTCCATGTCTCAGCATCTAATGCTTGTAAAAACTTATATACAACACCTGCTCCACAAAAATCCTTATTAGAATAATTGTCACTCATTTGATTATTTACAATCAATGCATATGGATTTTTTTCTTCTGACTCATGGTGATCAAGAATAAGTATATCAATACCCTTTTCTGAAAGCTCTCTGCACTGTTCTGTATCATTTGTACCAGCATCAGGGATAATCAATAATTTTGTATCATCAGATATTACAATGTCATCATCTAGTCCATGTGCCTTTGCTCTTGCGTGTAATATGTAATTAACTGGATAATCAACATTCATTTTCTTAATATAAGAATACATCATAGCTGCTGAACAAAAACCGTCTGGATCTTCATCAATAAGTATTTCAATTTTATCCTTGTTATTAAAGTGTTTCATAAATAACTCTACTGCTTTATTCATGTTATCCAAATTTTCGTATGGAATTAAAACATCTTCATTTAAGTTGAGATATTTTTCATAATCATCAACTCCTCTATTTCTTAAAACCTCCTCTAATACATTGGAAGTATTATTGTCGCTATTTTCATATAATTTATACTTCAAATACACACCTTCCTATCTTAATCTGTATATATTATTCTCTACTAAGTGCTTCCATTTAATAGGATCATCTGTTGGGGATTCTTTTTCATCAAGAATATTATCTTCATCAAACATATAATAAAGCGGAACACCATCAGGAAATCTTTCCGCTAATTCCTCTAATTCTTCTTTTTTTACATCTTTGTCCAAACATAAAACTATATCAACACCAAGTCTAACTAGCATATCAATTTGATATTGTGAAAGTTCCTTCCCACCTGTACCACCAGTGTTTTGATAACCATAACTCCATGCTTGTTCAACAAACTTTTCAGATTCACCAACATAAATCCTTCCTGTTCTTTTTATGTAAGGAAGAGTTTTATACAATCCATATATAATTTTTGATTTTGCACATGGTTCTAAATAAATATATTTATTCATTCCATCAGGTACTTTTCTATCAAAATATCTTGCTTTTACACCGACTAAATCTCCTAATTCAGAACGAATAGGAATTGTGTATCGGTTTGTTTCTTCATCAAAACCTATCTCAAACTCTCTTTGTGTTTCATAATCTATATGGTCTTCGTAGAATAAATCATTTACATAAGGCTTATAATACGAAAGTATTTTTTCCGAAATAGGTTGTAATGGTTTTTCTTTCTCTTCTGATATATTAGAATCCATATCTTCTAACATTTTCAGTATTTTAAAACTATCTGGAATATCCTCTTCAAAATCGTGATAATAAGACATTCCTATTTCTGAGCATATTTCTTTTAATCCTTCTGGAAATGTAAGGTCTTTAACATAACACACAAGATCAATAATATCTGTTTGTCTGTTACCCTTTATCATTTGTCGAGTTTTATTCAAGCAGATAAGGGACTCATTGTTGTATAAAATAATTGCTCCTTTATTATCTCCATCAGGATTACCAGCAGTCCAATATGCTCCAACTGAATGATATTTGATATGGTGGCAACCAACGGATTCTAATATCTGTTCACAATAATTATTTTCATATATATAATTCTTCAACTCTTTTACATCCAAGCTGCCACCCTCCAATTAGTCACTATTTTTTGGTTTTTTAATGATATAACCTATATTTTTCCAAATATTTAAGTTCAAATCAATCTCAAATAACATAATCTTGTCCTTGCTACCTGCTCTGTTTTTATCTGGTTTGATACAAAAATATTGTTTACTTAAATCCAAATCTTCCGTCACTGGCTCACCCCAAGAATCACATTCTAAAACAACTTGATATTTATGGTATTCTTCCTTATTTAACTTTTTACCAATATTCAGAATATCAGCTACATGCTTTATCTGCTTTGCATTGGCAATGTTATTACTACTCAAACTAAAAATATCAGTAAACACCGTATCATCACTTAACTGGAATACTGCATATCCACTCATACGAAGTTCTTTTGTTAATTCTTTCAATTTAGTTGCAAATTGTTTAATCTGTGACCAATCATCAGTGTTATAACCTTTTAATGTGTCATAACCATAATATTTAATATTCTGAACCATCTTTGCTTTACGCAATTCAAATTCAATTCTCTCAGGGCTATAATCATCTCCAACATCTTTAAACATAACTTTGCCCTTACGATCACTACTATCAATCCAATCTGTAACTTTTTTTACATTCCAATATTCCTCTGACGTATCTTTTATTCTCTTTATGTAATCTTCATTACTTTCAAGATAAACACCATTATCATCAATTTTTCTTCTGATAATGTCACCATTTTTATCATGGTAAACACCTAATACAATCTCTTTCTCAGGCTTTGTAATATGTACGCCATGCAACTCTTGAAACTCTTTGTTGTTAATAACAGTCGTAATAAGACAACTACGAAGATCTTCTTCGTCCATCTCATTACTCATAAGAAAAAAGTTCTCATTTTGTACAAGTGCTACATAAGCTGCTAAAAGTACAAGCTTTCTTGTTTTACCCTCATTAGAAAGAAATCCCTCAAAGAGAACCTTTGTCTCTCTAAGACCAAGAAAAAATTCGTTATACATATACCAAGGGAAAGGTAAGCCGAAATTTGGCTTTTCAAGATATTTGTCGATTTGAGATGAGTTTTTATCAGTAAGCTCAACAGCTTCTTCGCCAGCATTAATTACTGTATTTATCTTATCTGCTTTTGTACGAATAATTCTGTAAATGTCATTTGGCGACATTTTATCAAAATTCCTATGAGATAATATTTTCTCAACTGGAAATCCATTTCTTCCATACTCTCTTACTAATGAATATTTCTTAACAGTATCAAAATAATTTTTCACATCATTTTCATCTGCCAAGGTCATAAACCTTTGAAGTGTTTTCCAACCTTTATACTGCTTATATAATTTAAGTCGTTCTTCATTCTGACTCATAAACACATTCATTTTTGTTTCATCTAATGTTTGTGAAAATGTAAGAAAATACGTTTCAAGATTATCATAAAAGAACTTTGTCGCAGGATCAGAGAAATCATACTTACTTCTCATAAATGTGCTGTAATTTACAATCAAGTCTAAATCCTTTGCTATAGAACCAACAAATAGGATTTCTGCTTGCACATTACAGTCTTTTAATTCATGTTCACTATCCAATATTATCTCCTATCCAAAAATATCATCCACCAAGCCTGAAATATCATCTGTATCAGCCTTACTATCTTTGGACACGTTAGTATAACCAATTGATTGACAGACAATATTCTGTGATTTTTCTGTTTCTTTCTCGGCTTCAAGTATTTTCTGTTTTTCTTTCCACCTTAAATAACTGTCATATTTATTAATTAAGACAGATAAATCATATGTTAACCGATGTTCTGGTTGCATAGGGACTCCATTTGTCTCATTTTTTTTTGCTAAATCATTTAACATATCTATTTTTCGTTTCCACATATCAAGTAAATCAGATGGTGGAATTCCAACAGTCATTCCTCTGAATGTACCGCTATAAATATCATCTAATTTTTGCCAAATTGTAGTAGGAATAATTGTCAAATCATATGTATTTATAATAAATTCAAAAACTAAATGTTTATCAATTGAGTTTGAAAAATGTTTGTATGAATTTTCTTTTATTTCGAAGAATTCATGACTTTTTACAAATTCCTTTCTAAATTCATCACTTTCTTGTTGAAACAAATTTAATTTATTATTGTATTCTTCTATTCGTTTAGCATTATAATCTTCAAGTAATTTTTCTTTTCCATTTTTTAAATATCTATTACCATTTTTATAATTACGAATATCAATGCCATACTTATAAAGATCATTCTGTTTTGGTAATGTTTTAACTTCTTTTATCGGTTTTGGGGCATGTATTTGTATTTTCATATCAATAAAGCATTTACTATGATATGTTTTTTTATCATAGTAAATTGCTTCATCAATATTATCCTTACCGATGTACAACTCTTTGTTACAACATCCGCAAATCCTTGTAAGACATGACTCCTTCTTTTTTACGTATCTTGCCATAATCCTACCTTTACATAATCCAAATTTAATCAAACATTGCTAATACTTTATTAAGAATCTCAACATCAGTTACATTCTTGTATGCTGTAGGAAGTCCTGCTGCTTCAAGTTTTTCCTTCATGGCTTTCTTCTCAATCGGTGGAAGTGCATTTCTTTTAGCAATGATTTCTTTCTTAATTGCTTCAATATCTGCATGTCCATCATTAGATGTAGTATCCTCTTCAGTTGGTTCGCCAACCTGACCAAGAATTTCCTTTCTATAAATATCCTGTTCAATATCAACTGCTTTTGTTAAATCATTCTTGAGAACGAATTTTGATTTTCCTGCTGTTTTATCAATAACTGCCTGCCAGTCAACCAATGTTGGATCTTCAATAGTTACATAATCATCATGTACATGGGTTCTATCCTTTTCAATCCATGCACAAACTGTTCCGTCTTCATTTCTAAACATACGAATCTCAGTCTTAACATTGTGATCCATTCCTTTAAATCCATCTGGAATCTTTCTTCCAGTAACCACACTCTGAGTTGTTCCATCAGGTAACTTAATTGTTTCCTTCTCATCTGTTTCTCTTGCAGTTACAATATAATGAACACCAGATGACATTAAATCAAGAATTAAATCCTGCCCTTTGAAATTGACAGTCTGATAATCCTTTAACTCCATTCCAGCCCCTTCAATTTTTACAAGTCTGGCATCTCCTACAAGTCCATCCTTATCAGCCTTAACTTTATTTCTCTTTTTTGAAAACTCAACTAAACCCTGTTTTGTAGTTAAGTTAAGAATTGTAGTACCATCAACAACAATTGCATCTGCTCTAAATGGTTCACCATCTGCATCTACAACAACATCATCTGTCTCATTACCATCATCATCTAACTCATAAAAATCTTCATTATTCTTTACTTTTGCAATATACTGTCTAACTTCTCCAAGTGACTGAGTATAAACAATATAAATATTTTCAAGATTTACACCATTTGTTTCTAAGTCGCCAAGGTAATCATCAATTGAACCAGACTCAGGATCAAGATATAAAACTCTGAAAGGTTTTCCATCTGGACGTTTAAAATATGCAAGCTGCATTGCCATAGTTGACTTGCCTGTAAATGGTTTTCCATATAAAATCATTCCTAATTTACTTTCTGTTACTGATGCTTTTCTTGCTTTTGCCATTAAATATTTCCTCCGTAATTCTATAATATTGATTTGTTGGAACGCCATTTCTGACGTTCCATTTAGTTATTCTCTGTTGTGAGAATTAATCCCACGCTTCATCGTCTCCATCATCGAGATCTGTTCCATCTCCCCAATCATCATTAGAGTCAGAACCGAAACTCTCCTCTGCCCTATTTGCATTCTTAATCTTTGCAATAGCTTCTGTTACATTCTCCTCTGTGTAAAGCTCCTTATCAATTGAAGAACCCTTTGCTCCTGTGATAATAAACTCTCTCTTTGTAGGTGCAGATACTTTCTCCATACTGTCCTCTTCACCCCAGTTGTCATCATCATCTGTTGCAACTGTCTCTGTCTGAGTAGAAGAAACCATATGTCCACTTACCTTAATTGCGTTGTAAGGATTAAGTGACTTCTTAAACTTATTAGCGAGAGCCTTATCCTCAATGATAAACTGAACATCCTCAATATTGCTGTATGTAACAATCTTTGCAAGGACAATAAATCTACCTGTTGGCTTATCGTTATCATCCTTTTCCTGCTCGATGCCCATGAAGATAATTACCTGGTTAAAATCGTTCTGCTTCTCAAACTTCTCATCATCAAAGTTGACCTCTGAACAAAGTGAAATCTGATTTGGAACAAGCTTTGTAGATGTTCTCTTATTACCCTTGTCATCTGTAAAGCTGCTATAATCAAGATTTCCACGAATAAATACACTTGCACCGTCCTTCAGATTCTCCTTAACTTCCTTGCAAGCATCAAAATCTGTAAGAACCTTCTTGTCATTAACTGTCTTGCCCTCAGAATCAACCTTCTTCTTTACACCAATATTCTTACCAATCATACGGTAGCCTTCACGGTTATAAGAAAATCTATCAGCCCAAGGTACTTTTACAGTATCAGCCTTTTCGCCCTTCTTCTCAGCTCTCTTAGAGAAATAAACATTCTCCTGCTCCATTCCCTGAAGATTAACATATAATGTCTCTCCATCAAGGTAGCTTGTACCAAAGTTAAGCATTCTCATAGGCTTGCCACTCTTGGTCTTAATCTCCTTAAATGCTGTATCCTTTTCCATACCAGATACAACTCCCTTTAACTGGAATGCACCCTTTGTCTCAGGTAAATCAAATAATCTTCCTTTTTTCTTTGTCTCTGCCATTTAAAAAATGTCCTCCTTATAATATGTAATAAAATTTTTTGATAACTATATTTGAACAGTCTTACGACTGGAACACAGAAAATAAATTTATGTAAAAATCTATCTTCAACAGTGATTTTTGAGTATATAAACCCAAGGGTATGCTGTTCTTCCACCCATACAAATGTTTTCCGCATTTATCTATTCTCTTTTTGTCACGGATTTTTATATAATTTTCGAGACATCTTGTTTTGGAATTTTTGAACTGAATTGTTCAAGACTAATTAGATATTATCTAAGATATTTCCTGTTACTTCATACATTTCTAAATCATTTAATTCACACCATGATTCAAAGTTATCTCTCTGAACATACCAACCAACATTCATTCCGAGAAATTCATTCTCACCATTTCCATAAGATACTACATTATATAATTTTCCGTTTAGAATGTCGTTTTCAAAGATTAACTTACCATTCTTATCATGGCTGCCTATACATCTACACAATGTCTTTGGATCTACTTCTTCAAAACCATCTGTTTCGCCACTAGAATAAAATATCGTGGCAGGTTCAAATATTAGATGAACTTCTTTGTCATACATATCTAAACCTTTTACATAATATCCACAAACCCATTGACCACTACTAATGCTCTTTGCTTTACATAGCTGCGTATCCATTTCTCACCTCCTCGAATCTCGCATGAAACAGTGATTTACTGTGACTGCTTCACTTATATATTCTCTATTTGGTTTTAAAAGAATTTCGAATTTACGTTTTTACAGTTCAATGCCTTCCATAGCTGCCCTATCAGCTAATACAGTCATATAATTAACCATATATTCAAACTGATTATTGTATGTATTTCTTGGACAAGTAGGAGTAAAATCTAATTCTCCATTATCCCATTTATCAAGTATCTTCTTCAATCCATTTACTCGAATCTCTAACTGATAATACTCAGCTTTAAACCTTTCCTTATAGTCGTTGCTATTCATCATTTCTACTGTATCTTTTAATGTCATTTTAATTACCTCCACTTTAATATTCTCCAAATATAATTACAATCTGCTTGTATATCTACTATCTATAAATAACTCTTCCTTTGGTCTTGGATTCATTAAGTCACTGCTACTTAATTTAAGATGATCACCATAATATCCACTCCACGAACCACAACCTCTTACATTTACCTCTCCATCAAAACAGATACGAGTAATTCTATAAGCAGGGTGCTGACAACATTGCCAGTAGCTGATTTTGAAACAGTTGTCCGTATTTACATTCTCTAAATGTTTTGGTATAGAATCCCAAATCTCACACTCGTCATTGATTTGTTTTAATGTATATCCATGTCTAAGCATCACATTAGCTCTCTCAATTCTTTTGTGTCTTGTTTCACAAGCTAAAGCATCATCAGGTGTGTCAAATAATTTTCCACATTCAGAACATTTATATTTAATTACTTTCTCCAAAATTTCACCTCCTCGCAAGAAAATCGAAAATTCTTGTGCTATTCTTCGTTATAATACTGAGCTAGTGATTCTCCATACCACTCCCAGTTATCAACTCCACCTGCTTCTAATGCACTTAATTTTCTATCTCTATCAAGTAAATCCTCATACTCTTCTTTGCTAATAGTCTTATTAGAGTCTTTAACCTTGACAGAATTGTTACCAATTAAATTACATAACTGTGTTGTTGCATCCTTAACCTGTCCAATTACTTCATTTCTTATAGAACTATACAAATTTTCATATAGATTCTCGCTCACTTCGCATTTAATAATATTCTGTAATGAACTGAGACGTTCTGGATTTTTAGATAACTGATTTTCTACATAATCATTAAATTTATCAGCGTATTTATCACCGACTTCTTTGATAATCGAATCATAAACTCTTTCCTTGATTTCATTTTTTATCTCGTCTTTTAATTCTCTTTCGTCACTGTATGTAAGTTCTATCTTTGATTTAATTTCACTCTTTATCTGATTGATAGCATTATCTTTTGCAGCATCAAAATTCATTTCTTCCAATTCTCTAATAACACCTTGTTTAATTCCTTCAAACACCTCTTCAAAATCGAATTCAAATTTTAGTGGTGTACTCATCAATATCCTCCTTATTCGTAAGTATTACTTTACTTGCATATTTCACAACATTTTCACTTGTTTCGTTATCATCTAAATATTCTCTGTAAGCATCTTCACAATGCGCACCTTCGCACCAATAATATCCATTTGGTGTAATGCACGATTTATGTTCCCCATAATCGGTTGCTGAACAATATTTACACAAACTTTCCTCGTCAGATAACTCATCAAAAGTCTTTAACATATACACCTCCTAGATTCACAATTTACATTTTGTTTACAGTTATATATTCTCTACTTTTCAGAAGATTTCTTTAGCTCTACTAATGCATCATCCAAATCCTTAACTGTATGAATAGCTTCCTTCATACTATTCATACCAGCAACAGCACTTGAAAAAGCCTTAATACTTTCAAATTCCATCTCTGAAATAGTTTTTAAAACATCAACTAATTTCATATCACCAATTCCAGATACCTTTGCTGCATTTTCAATTGTTTCTTCTTCATTGACAAGTAAATCAATAAACTGTCTTACTTTATTATTCTCCATCGTTTCAATCTCCTTTATATGTTCTTTTATTTTTTATTTTCCTACATGACTTGGATACCCAGAATATGAAAGTGCCTTATTTATCCACCACAATGTCTGTTCATCTACATCATCATATTTTTTCATCTCTTCTACTAAATTTCCGATATGTAACACCTCATTTCGTTTCTCTCCAACTAATACTGTAATATGGTTCATTGTACTGAGTACCAGTTTCAACTTTATAACCAAGTTCCTCTAATTTCTTTCGTGTTTCAGGTTTTAAACAGCCATCTTCACTGATTGAAAATTTGCCATCTGCAATTGCATCTCTAATCAATTTTGATAACTCTGCTAATTGCTGTGTAGTGTAACTATCAATTGCATTGTTTGTCATTTTATTTGCTTCTGATGCAGACGGAATAACATTCTTTGGTGGCTGAACTTCTGGCATAGGTATATTAGAAGTAACTGCATCTTCACAACAATCTATATCGCTACAGCCTAAACAAAATTTATAACTTCTGCTAGTTATTGGATACTTACAAGTCATTTATTTCACCTCCCAAGGAAACCGATATTTCTTATCCTTTTTATTACTATATATAGTAGTTTAAATTTATATAACAACTATATATGGTATGTCATTTTATGTTTTCTCTACATATTGTTATTCATCAGCCTTCTCATTCTCACCTTTCTGTAATAATGTAACACCAATTTTTACGATAATATCTGTTCCTGATAAATAGCATCCAGATAAATACACAATCGGCATATTGGCATCATCATAAGATCTGTTGTATAATTCTTCTTTGATAATATTCTCCATAAAATCATACACTATTTTATATGTACAGTTATTTGTTGGAAGAGTATATCTTTTTCTATTTTTCCATAAATCTATTCTCTCTTTTGTATACGGATTGTATGCTTCATCAGAATCGCCTAACCACGCATATCTACATTCCAAGTGTGCAATTAAATTCTTATCAATTTCTTCCAAGGCATTTTGAATTGCTTCCTGTACAACATATTCAATCAAATTAGCTCTTGAACCTTTATCGAAAATTATATTCTTGCTATCCATTTATTCTCCTCTTACATCGCCTTCGCAATCAACTTAACCTGGTTATCAAGGTATTTTACAATCAATCTTTTCTTGGCTAAGTTCAATCCTTTATTAAGGTCGAAAGTGTCATTCTTATAACATGTGGTTTCCGCTTTAAATGCACCACTTCTAACTTGAACTTTCTTTCCATTGTATCTGTACTGCCAGCTCATTTTTTTAGGAGCACCAAGTAAATCTGTTAAATTTAAAATGTGGTAATCGCTCCAATTACTCCAAGTCCTCTTTACAGGTGTCTCAACTTTCTCAAAATACTTCTCATACTCGTCATATGACATACAACCAAGATGGCAGCCACCAAATTTAAAGCAGATTACTCCACCTTCCTGAATATCAGTTACTTCACAAATCTCACCAATGTTATCAAAAACACCCATCTTATGAACGAGTTTAATTTTATCGCCTTTAATCATGCTGCTTTATCCTTCCTATTCTCAAATTTTTTGTTAAATGCATCAATAGCTTTCTGATCCTCCGCTGTTACATCATCATTGAATCTTCGTCTAGCCTGTACAATATGATTATTTCGTACTTCAATTGTCACCAAACTCTCGTCTGGTTTATTCTTCTTTCTCAAGAAAAGAATGTGACACTTACCGTCAATAACCTTATCTATGTATGAAGCAACACAGTTGTTTTGCATAGTTGCCTCATCCTTAATATCTTGTGTAGAATCTGGATAAATGAATATGTAATCACCAAAAGAACATTCATACTGTTTATTTATTCTCTTTTTAAATAACTCTTCTGAGAACTCTTTCTTCATTCGATTGTAATTTCTACAAGCAATTTTATGTGTAGTTAAAAAATGTCTTGGATATTTATCATACTTTGTACTAAGTTGACTCATCATATCAGCATAATCGTACAATTCACGAATCAGAAAACCCATATCTTCGACTGCCTCAAATGTCTTGATTCTATCCAAATACAACCATAAATCCTTTGCGTTGTAGCCATATTCATTCACTAATTTATTAAAAAATGAATAATAAATACAAACACCATCAACTCTATCCCATGTTTCTGTATTCCAAACAATATAAATATCATTAGGATCTAAACTTAGATAATCCAAGTTATAAGCTATATAATGTGCGTCTTGATTTTCTTTATAATACTTAACAGTATTATTGGATAATTTAATGGGATATTTACGACATAATTTGATTAGAGATTTTGGAATCTCATTTATAGAATACTTAAACCGATAACCATCTTTGATAATGTCATCAAATCCTGCTGAAAAGATTTGTTCAAATCTATCATATCTTGGAACTCTATCAAGAATTGTTCCTATGTTACTTATTGAATATGAGTATGTTTCTGAATTTCTAATAAATCGTAAAAACTTTGCATACTTTTCATCATCACAACAATCAAATAACTCATTTAAGGTAAAGCCACTTAGTTGACTACATAGATTTTTTACTGGTTTACCTTTAATTCCAATAGCAGTCTTTGTTGCGAAATCATATTTCACAGTACGTCCATCTTCATAATCAAAAATGAGATACTGTTTATCTTTATATACTCTCGTTTATATCACTCCTATCTTTAAAATAAAATATATTCATTCTTAATCATGGATATCAAGCACTGTAATAAATCCATCCATATTATCTGTTATAGCCTGTTTATATTTTTCATCAAATTTTTCATCTTTGATAATATCTTTACCATCCCATGAATCTCTTGCAATAGCTGAACCGTCAGGAAGAATACATATGTAACATCCAAGCTTGTTAATATTTAAAACATCGCTTTGTTTTGCTCCATCAACAAGAATATATCCATCGCCAAAACCCATATTCATAAACCAATCTTCCTCATGATACATCCATTCAGGTGCAATATTCTCTTTTAATGTTGATAAAAGACTTGACCAAAACAATCTGCCGTTTCTATCTTGTCTGTCATAATAACCCCAATTATAATATTCACTATTTGCCGATCCTCCTTTATCTACTTTTAGTTTTAATTCAGCCTTGTACCTGCCACCGATTCGATAGTAATCCCATGTAAAAACTGGATAATTAATCTGTTTGTCTTCTTCATCATCTGAGCCATATACAAGTTCTGAATTGTATGGCTTCATAATTGTTGCAATTTTATTCTCACTTGGTAATTCTTTTGTGAGTAAATGAACGCAATAATGCATTTAATTTTACCTCCTACTCTTATATTCTCCTTTTAAATTTCCGCAAGAAACGAATCTTTCCTGTTAATATTTACTCCAATTAATTTCTACATACTGTTCATAACAAGGATAATATGTAGTAGTTCCTGTCTGAGCTTCGCACCAACCATCTAACAGAGTTTGCAAACCACCAATATCACACTGTTCATATGCATCTTCATGCAAATCACTACAAGCATTTTCAATGACATCGGATGCATCAACGAAAATTTTCCCAACAGAAGTTACCCACAATCTCACAGGTCTTTCATCGCCATCTTTCTCATGACTACATGCATAATCATCAAAGAAATCATCAACTGTGTTGTAACACTCGTCAAACTCTTCACAGTACAGCATCGTGTCTACATCTTTTTCATCAACCGATACTGCTTTGGTAACTTTCTCATTCCACTTCTTTATTCTCTCTTCTTCGTCAGCTTTCTTCTGTCCTTCACAATCACAATGCATATATCCCTGATTCTTATAAGGCTGTCCACAATAAGGACATAATTTCTGTACTCCATTAAAACAACTCTGACAAAATGAAAGTGATTGATGTTTATATGGAAAATGATATTTTCTGCCAGCTTCAGAGTTGTCACCTTTGATTCCATAAATATTGTCTTCTATTCTCATGCCAAGACCATTACAAACAGGACAGATTCTTTCATGTTCTGTAAGATCCTTAATAAGAATTTTAGGGAAAAATTTCTGAACCGCTTCATGAAGATTTACTTCTTCTCTACGTGTTAAATTATCCATATTTTTCATATCCTATCTATTATTCTCTCAATCCATCTAATACTCTCATTAAAACGTGTCTTGTAAGATTCTTAACATCACCACTGTAAAATCCACATTCTATATCACAAGCCTTTAGAACTTCATCAAGTGTTTTATCCTTCTCTTCTTTTATATTGTAAGCACATTTCTGACTGCCAAGAGTTTGCATTACATCAGACTTTCTTACAAATCCCATTTCAGATGGCAGCTTAGATAATTCTTTTCGTAATACTGTTTTATCAATTAACTGTCCCATAATGTTATTCTTCCATTTCTATCTTCTGACCAATAAACTTCTGAAGCTGTTCATTTACATCATCAAGATAAGTTTTTACAACATAATCAGTGCAAACATGAATTTTTGTAATAATCTTATTCTCATCATACTCAATAGTTCCAAGTGTTCCACCTGGAATTCTGATAGGCAAACAGCCATCCTCATAATCACAAAGCACATAATGTTTCCAGTGTCCATTAGGATCAAGTCCAGCAAGCTTGTCCAATTCTGTTGTGATCCCACAATAATATTCATTCATTTTTGAATATTTTGAATTTGCATATTTGTTAATCAACTTCATGAATTATCTCCTATTTCTTTTATGTTCTTTATATAAAGCATTTAATTCCTGCTCTAATTTCTTTTTCTCCATAGGATTCTTACAATACTTTATTCTCTTTTTAAGAGTTGATATCTCTTGTTTTGGAGGTTCAAGGCATTCAATAGGAAAATTATCGCCAAAATGCATTTCATTAATTGTTTCAAGAAGCTTTGCAATCGGATCTTCTTGTACCTGTATGTCTAAGTCTTTATATTTTTGTTCAAGCTCATTTTTTATTCGAGTTTCTACCATTGCACTTATCATTTTTCCTATGGCATCTATCTGTTTACCAACTATTAAGACTTTTGTAGCATCACTCATTTTTTCTAATTTATCATGTAGCTCTGAAATATCAATCACCTCCAATCTGTTTAAAGGAAAGAAAAATTTCCTTCGACTTTTGAGGTTTTAAAATCCTTATTTTTCAAGGCTTTCGTGACCTCTCAATTTGTTATTCTCTACTTTTTATTCATTTTCTTTACAAATTCACGATACTTCCTTGTATATTCGTAAGAATCTCCAAAAATATTATTAACAGCCTTATAAAGTTTTGGTTCATATTTTTGAATAACTTCAAGTTCATTCTCAAAATCTCTTCCAAATGGACAACCTGCACAACCTGTTCTTGGTAAGGCGTAAACAACATAGCAATCTGAATGCTCAACATTATAAGCGTTTTCATAATCAATTTTGTCAGAATCTTTATACCAAAATAGAGGTCTATAATTATCGCATCCATCATCTCCTTCGCTGAAACACGACTTATAGGATGTGGCTCTAACACCACCTTCTGCTCTTCGCACACCAACTATATTTAATTCATATGTATTTTCTTTTATTAATTTATGAGAAACGTCCTTTTTTGCATACTGACAACATTTTGATGAAATTTTAAATGTTGGTGGATTTTCAATAATAAACTCTTTAAGCCATTTATTATTTGCAATATTAAAAGCATTCGATTTCTTTAAATTACACCACCACAGCAAAGCAGCTTTACATTTTGGATATTCCTTATATAATTCATCAAACGATTTATCTTCCCATTTAAAACTATGTCTTTGAAGTCTATCTATATATTCAGCAGCTTGTTTGTTTATAAACGGTTGACCATATTGTTTACATGATAATGGAATAGGCTTAATTGCCTTATATGGTTTTATCTTTATGTTATATTTGTTTTCCAAATATTTTAGATGTTCTTTAGTCGCTTGATATTCAAGACCAGTATCAAACCAAACATAATCAACTTTATTGTCTTTATCGCATCGCCATACAATATCAAGCATCACGTCACTATCTGATCCACCTGAAATCGAGCAAACTATCTTTTTATATTTGTGACTGTTAATTTTTGACCACGCTCTTATCAAATTGTCTCCTATTATTGAGTTTACAGGACAATCCTGTAATAATTCTTCAATTGTATTAGCTTTCTGTACCAATATGTACTTTCCTCACTGAAATTTATTTCATTTCAATGAGGTAAAGCCATACTTAGTGAGTGTCTTTTTACGCCACTATCACATTACTTTTTCGATTCATATAAACCAATGATCCGTTTTATGAATCATTGTGACAACCTTTGCTAATCAAAGGCATTAAATACATATGGTGAAAAGCTAACCAAGTGGTAGCACAGCCTCGCAGATTCGTTCAATACTGTTGACTTCACATTTTGTCATTTTATGATTTGGATTATCTTTGTTATAATCTCGAATAAACATGCTTATCCAAAAATCTACATCCTCATCATCTAACTTTGAATCCATTACAGTATATCTATCAACTGTCTTGTAATTTCCTTTTTCTGTCACATAAGATAGATTTATCTTATAAACAGGTAAGGTGATTTTTGTTTTTAAGAAATTTCTAGGATGAATATTTTTTAATTTTTGTTTCAAGTCTTCATCAAAAATTTCAAATGTATCAATTCCAGTCCTTAATGAGCAATTTTCAAAAAAATCACTTGGATGCACTACTTTTCACCACCTTTCTGATGTTTTATTCTCTTATTTGTTGGGATTCCCATAGCCGAATGGCTTAGATATGATTAAAAATTTTCCAATGAAAGATTGGATTCTTGTGTTTTTAACCTTTAATGTTTAAACAAAATGATTAATATCCAATTTTTTTACTTTGTAAATTGCTTTTAAACGAAATAAATATGATGGATTCCTGCTCAGAAAATCTTTCACTTCGTCTTCTGTATTAAAATCATATTTTACATTGTCCCAACTATCAGTATCAGCAGATTCTCCTAACCCATTATATTTATGTCCAATTACAATATAATTCCTATAATCATCCATGTTTTTACCTCCAATTTATTATTCTTCACTTACAATCTCATAAATAATATCATCGTGATATTTACCATTCTTATCTTTAATCGAATCTTTTAAAACATGTTTCGTTCCATTATGTCTCTCGATAAAGCTATCATATCCTCTACAAGCAGGATTGCCACCAACAGCTCTCCATTCAACTCTATGTAATGTTTTAATTAGTTCTTCTAATTTATCGAATACATCCTTACCAACCAGAACATTCCCCCTGTCAAATGAGAACAACCCAAAGTTATACGCTTTAGACGCATACCAATCAACGGAATATCCTAAGTAGCCAATGAGTTTTTCACTTTTGTCAATTATTGCATATTGGAATTGACTCTCATTTGGACATTCTGCAATTTCAGGACTCCAATTACACATACAACCTGTTTCATATAACATATCTGTTGTATAATAATATTTTTGAAATTCTTTCTTGATCTGTTCTTTGTATAAAATTGCAGGTACTAACACTTAATCACCTCCAAACTCACAAGTGTCACATGTTGAAAAATATTTATCATGGTCTATGCAGCATTGTGGTCTGTTGTCATCTTTATTGATTTCAGCAACATCTTTAACAGTCCCTTTATCGAGAACTTCATTAAAGAAATCTATAACTTCTTCTTCGCCATTAAATGTGTATTTTTCATTCCAGTGTCTGATATGTTTTTCTAAGAACTTAATCAAATTTTTACTGAAAATATCTGTTGGATATTCATATGTAATTTCATATACCTTGCCGTTTAATGTCTGTTTTACATTCATCTGTGAAGTAACTATACCGAAATATTCAAACTCAATTTCTAATACTCCCATCTCTTCTGTCTTAAAACGAGTAGACAGATTATAATTCATCCAATCATAATCGTTCAATGTGAGGTATGTATTGGTTCTATCATCTTCAATTTCATTACTGAAAACCAAATCTTCACTTCTAATCTTTTTCAAATTCATTTATACTCATCCTTTCGTATATGTTATCCGACACCTGCAAATTCTCCATAATATTTCTGTCTCATTTCTTCTGCAAACTTTCCAGCTTCTTCAAGTTGCTCTTTAGGGAAAGTTCCTAAAACGACACATTTTTTATTTATTTGTATTTGCACTGTCCATTTTTGCATCTCTTTGTTCCAAGATACATTTCTATAACCAGAAGTATTATTTATGTTCTTTCCTTTTCTGTTCGTTAAGTTGTTTTTATTGGAAATTATTCTAAGTTTAGACTTTCTATTATCAAGAGTATTATGTTCGATATGATCTACATATTTTGTAGTATTCATTATGAATTGATGTAATGATACTATTTTATTTCTTGGTTGTCCGTTTTTACCACCTAAATAAACGGTTGCAAATACATAATAGCTTTTAGTATTTTTTAAATATCTTGAATACCATGTATATGGAAAATTAATTACTCTTTCCAAATCTTCTAAATCTATAATTGTCCAAAGACTTTCTTTGCCATTTCTTCTTTGTAATTCGATTTTTGCTATTTGGTGTTCTTCATCTACTATATAATTATTTCCTTTCTTTTTACCGCCTGCTATAATTATCACCTCTTTTCATAAAAATCAGATGAGTTGTTGCTTTCCTGTGAAGTTACACTAAGTTATAGTGAATGCGATTACCATAATTCAATGTAATCTCAGCATAAGTATAATGCAGATTTTTATACATATCTCTCAGCTTTTCATCAATATAATCCTCATCATAATCAACCTTAATTTTGTCATTTGGTAAAACAAATGAATTGGTCTTATTATTAAATACTGCGCTGTTACCCTTGAAGTTGATGTAAATACCATTATCTGCTGAATCTTCAACCCAGATATTGTTATTTTCTCCACTGAATAAATCAATTCTTACATCATTTGAACTGAATACAACACCTTCATCTGTAAACAATGTAAGTTTGTATGTATTCTGTCCTTCGGACTTAACAATATTCAGATCCTTAATAGCATCCTCAAATGTTTCGCCCTCATTTAATTCAAGTGCGATAGCTGATAAACAATCGTAATTAAGCTTAATCTTTCTTGAGAATGAAGCTACTTTATTGATTTCAGAATGGTATTTCTCATTAAGCTTATCTCTCAAATAATCCTTTACTTCATCTGCCGTTGGATACTCAAATCTGAAGTGGAAATGAAATCTTCCTGGTCTATTAATAAGATACTCGTTCAAATTCCTATAATTATTGCATGTAACGACAAATAACTTCTTACCTGAACTTGTACCATCAAATAAGGAAAGCATTTTTGACTGTGGATCGTTGTCTTTACTTCTAGCGAAAGTTTTATCAAATTCATCAAATAACACGAGCACTTCATTCTTAATATCATTTAAGAAATCATCAATACCAGGAATAAAATCATCGACTAAGATAACAGGAATACCATTCTGAATTGCTTTCTGTGCCAATAATCTTGCAAACAATGACTTTCCAATCCCTTTATCCCCACTGAGAATTACACCTAAATTTTTGCGTGACTTCTCAAATCTGTTCAATACCTTATTCGCTTTTTCTTCGTGAACTCCGTAGATTTTATCCTCTTTAATCTCTAATTCATTCTGCTTCTCTAAGAAGAAACCTGTGAACTGACCAAATCCGACTTTGTATGTCTGGGCTGGTAGATTGTCTAATACGACTAAATCTTCACCATACACCTTATACGTAGTTCCTGTTTCAATAATTTTCATAATTTTATTCCTTTCTGTGTTTTCTTTATCTGTTAATATATTCTCTCCTTGCGTCCAAAAGAAACCTGAATTTACTGTTATTACATATCATTCAATTCTTTATTAATATCATTTTCAACTTCTCTTCTATACTTCTTTTTAAATAATCTACGATTCTTCTTTTTCATCTTTCTCCAACCATTGTGATTATTTGCCCAACAAGCACAATCATGATAGAACCAAGATTGATGATTTTCAGAAAATTGTCGTCTTTTAATCTCTGATCTCATAAAGCTCCTCTACTTACCATTCCCAAGTCCAACTTTATAGTCGTCCTTTACATCAATGGTTACTTCTCTCTGAAATTTTCCTTCCTTATCATAAAGTGATAAATAATATCTGTTACCACGCTGCTCTAAGTCAAGATTCTCATTCTCGAATAATAATATTCGTCTCTGTTTCTGTATTGGATTATCCTCTATTATTATTGAGCCGACTTGAATTGGTGAAGTAATTTCTTCAAGAATACAACTAATATCATCGTCCAGCCGATCATCATCTTTTGTATGTTTATCAACTGCTCTAATAACATCTTTCTCAAACAATAATCTATTCTCCATTTTAATATTCTCCTTTCCACTCACACAATTCATAGAAATCGTTTATCTGGTCATCCAGCTTTCTAACCTTGTTTCTCAACTCACTCTCTTCTTTCTTACTGTCTGTTCTCTGACACCTCTTCCATAATTCATCACGCTGCTTAGTTAATTCTTCATATTTATCCGATACATCAATCTCTTCTACGACTGAAATCTCAATCTTCTCTCCGCAGTGAGGGCAAAATTGAATTGGATAATTATCTGTCTGCTCATACTCATCACCCCAAGAGTTAAATGTTTCGGTGTATGAATTACAAAATTGAGGAATTATATTATCATCTGAATCTCTTACTACTAATCCAAAAGTATCGTTGCATACCAAATCTTCACCTGTAAATACAATAGCCTTATCATTTTGAATTTCATCACAGCAATATGTAAATGGCTTATGCTTATAAGAATGAGTATCATTGAATTTTAATTTGATTAATTCTATCTTCATATATTTATTCTCCTAAACATCTTTCACATAAACAGTAATACAACTTCCAATCTCACCACTCACTTTTGGGAATACCATTGTAATACTATCTATGTAATATTCTTCTCCGTCTGTATCAATGACATCATTAGTATTGATTATTAATGGAATTTCGTTTTTTCTCATATAATCTAGCGTCTTAAAAACTTCTGATATATTCTCCACTTCTGTATATCCAAGAAGTTTATAATCATCATATCTGTCGCTAAAACCAACAATTCTTATATGCAAGTTCTATACCTCCTTATATTTAGTTATTCTCTCTTTTTTATTTTGGAAAACCGTGTGTAGAAATGCTCTTAGACAAAATTAACAGGAAATGCTTCTTTCTTATTTCTCATATAAAGCTTTCTGAAACTGTTTTCTAAATTTCTTACAAGCTGATTCATTTTGACTCTCTGTTAATACTCCATGTATATAACAATACTGAATTGAATGTAATAATTTTTGTAACCTCTCAGCGTCTTTACCGAGAGTACACCCTTGTTTATTCACATACTTTTCCAAATTATCAAGTAAGGGATCAAAATTACTCATATCTACAACTTTACCCATGCTCTTATTCTCCTATCTGATCTACAATACTCTGCAACTTATCAATATATATTTGAGCTTCTTCTTTATCTAATTTTTTAATATTTGACGGAACAATAGCAATATTTGCTTCACCAAATATCTGATTATCAAGACATGCCATTTCAAACTCAGTTATTACATCTACATAAAGTTGTTCTGGATCAAATTGAAAACAAATCACATCACCCTCCTGTGGATGCAGTTTTCTAACCTTAATAAGTGTCTGTTTAAATAACTTCTTCCTCTGTCTCTTGTTCATAATTTAATTTGTCTTCCTTACATTACTTCTAAATGATATTCTTCAACATATTTTCTTCTCTTCCAAAACTTCCACCACGGAAATTTCACATATTCTATTTCTATAGCTCGAAGCATCTTGCCCTCATTTTTATCTCTATCTAACCTTAAAGCAGGTGAACCAAACATTACTTCGGCTAATTCGTTAATAGAAATATGTTCTCCAAGTTTGTATTCCTGTTTGTGTGGTTGCGGAGGGTAATAAGAAATCACGTCATGCTGTCGTAGTTCATATGTTCTCATATTGTTATTCTCCTATTCACTTACTCTAAACACCTTCGCATCACCAACTGCCAAATCTTTTACTTCTACAAAAGAATTTAGATTATCTTCCATAGTTGTAATCAATATCTCATCAAATAAATCTTCCATCATACAAAAGAATCGTACAGATGGAAAGAATCCTGGATATTTTTTTAAACGATATTTATTAACACTACCTCTTAATACAGGAAGTCCGTGCCTTCTACGCTTGTTGTTATTCCAATGGATAGGATTGTCATAAAAAGCTTTCTTCTTTCGTCTGTACTCTTCTAATTCTTCTCTTGCAAGCTTGTCAATCTCTTTTTCTCGTTCCGTTTTCGGAGGTTTACCATGAATAATATTGTCAAATTGTTTTCTGACATTATCGTTTACTTCTGCTTTTTCTGAATCACTCATCTTATCAAAGTTCTGAGCTACATCTAATAGTGCGTTTTTCAAATTGTTATTCTCCAATTTCTATATATTTCATTATCCAACTATCGTATTTATTTTCTTTAATCAACTGCTGATATAAATTTATCCATTCTTGTGCAGAAAGACTTTGAAACTTCCAAACACATTCTTTCCAGTATCTGTGTATAAAACGACTTTTTGTTTTTAACTCAATGCACTTCACACATTTATCATATAGTTTCCTGGAATACAAATTCGATTTACTTTTATTCCAGCCATCAATAAATGCTTCAGTCGGATCATATCTACTTTTCATATCAGTAAGAGTTCTGTCGTATAACTCAGTTTTTGCATTGTATAAACAATGAAGCAGAAAGTAGATGTCTTCATAATTATTTTCAAACTCCCATTCTCCAATATTTAAATCAAAATACATTATTCTCCATTCCTTATTACATCAAACTTAATTGGCAACATAGCAGTGAATCTACTCTTCATCCAAGGTTTTTCTTTTGTTGCAAATTCATCTCCAAACTCTTCTGCCAATACAAAATCTCCAACAGTATAGATGATAGAATATCCAGTTAAATCTTTTGGAATCTCTTTATTTACATTACATGTTTTAAGATGAATCATTTTATCTATGCACTCATCCATTAAATCTTGAAAGAATACAAACGTTCCATCACAATTACAACGCTGCATTGTGAAATATTCAAAATCTGCATCTGGATCACGCTTAATAATTACATTAAAATAAGGTTTGTCGCCCTTAAGATAAGGAACATCTGCTTTAAGATAAGGAATATCTGCTAAAATTGTTCCATCTTTTGTGCAACTAACAACTGTAAATAACTCTCGTATATCCTGTTCAATCATATATTCATATTTATTATTTTCCAAACCATTGCACTGACCTGATGCAATTCGTTCTTTTACAAATTTTAATGATTTACCCATAATTTACCTCCTCGAATGAAACGTGGTTTTCCTATTGGTTTATTCTCCTAATGGTCTTTCATATGTAACCAATTTTTCAACAATCAAATCCTTTGGTAATAAATCTTTACAGAAATATGCCGTTGCAAATGGACTACCTTTTACTACAGAATCCATATGTTCTTTATTGTGATAACAAATTCTTGCATCAAAACTAAGAATCTGAATACCATCTTTGAAATATTTATATCTTGTTTTACCTTGCAGGGAATTAAGCGGTAGAAGAACCGCAAACGGTTTGTTGAATGAATAAAGTCTTTCTAAGACTTTATCTTTGATTGAGAAGGGTGGATTGCTAACTATGATATCCCATTTTTCAGGTTCGTAATTAAAGAAATCTTGACCTTCAGCTAATGAACTTCTGATTACATTGTATCCTTCCTCTTTTAGCCTGTTGTAGAAAGCAGACCAGTTTTCATCAAATGGACACCATATAATTTTATCCTTTGGAAGATATTTAATAATGTGATCTGTTGCATAATAGGGCGTGTATAACTCATTATCTTCCTTATCTGATGTTAAATATCCAATATTTAATGCCAATATTTGTTCACCTAGTAGCTGCGCAGCTTTACTCACATGTGAACGTTTTTCCTTTCCTTGTTTTGTAATTACATTGTTATATTCTCTTATTACTTATAAATCTTTGGTAATTTTTTAAAGGCAACTACATCATCTCTGAAGCAAACATTGTCCTTATAAATCCTTTTATCATTTAAATGAGTTTCATCGTTATATCCATATACTTCATATGTATTGTAAACATCTAATCGTCTATTATCTTTCCATCTTAGTGTCTTTTCGTCCCAAAATAAATCCATAATATATGCTTGTCCTGGTTCTTCGCCATATCTAATTGAGCATATATACCAACCACGCTTTTTAGGAATATGTTTAGGATATGCTTTCCATCTATTGAACATATTTTTACCTCCATAGGAAACCAAAAATTCTTGTTATTTTTTGTCCAAATAAACTATATTATCTACATTATAGTGAAACCCACCTATCTCTCCATTAAACCTACCTTTGACATACCACGCATAAGGACTGATACCTTCATTCATTTTCTCTGCAAGTTCATCAGCTTTTCTTTGATGTTCATCAGCTTCATTTTGCATAGATATTTTTTGAGAATCCCATATAAGATTTGGAATTGTATCTACACACTTTCTATACATCTCAGACTCTTTTATATATTCTCTTATCACTTTTGTCATTTTGGGAATATTGTCTTTTAATATTGGTTCATTGCTAAGTCCATATGGATATAGGATTAAAACACTTCTGTCTATACATTCCATAGATATTAATTCTTGTACACAAGACTTTGGTTCTATCAAATTATCACCTCCCAGATATTTATTCTCTTATTTCAAATAACTTTTCTACTGCTTTAACTCGCTTTGTATTGTCAATCGTTCTTTTGACTTCCTGTTGCCAAATACATTCCCATTCTGAAGGAGCTTCATGCTCACTGACTAAGACAATATTCCTCTCACTCATCTTCTCAGCCCAATTCCAAAATCTGTCATAATCAAAGTTCTTACTTGATCCATATTGTTTCGTACCCTTATATGGAATATCGCAATAAAATAAGCAGTCAACTTTATCAGAATATAACTCTTCATAATCTCCACATTGGAATTGAATATCTTCTAACCTTGGAATTTGTTCAATTAAATTTTCTTTTGCCTCTTTATAATAATTTCTTATTATGATATGGTCTGTTGTTTTACTCTTTGAATAATTTGTTTTTGCAAATCCACCATCATAAAATCTGCCATTATAACTTCCAAGAAAGCCGATAGCACCGATATACCAATCAGGATATGTATTTAATCCTTTATTAAAACATTCCCTTACTTCTGAATAATGTTCCCTTGTTAATTCATCTGGAAATTCAGTAATTTCTTGTACATTCTTCAGCAATGCAATCAAATATTTTTGATTATCTGATGCGATTTTTGTATCACACTGAACTTTGTCGATTACATTACAACCACCGCAAAATGGCTCTATGTATGTTTTGATATTATAATCTCGCAATCTTTCTTGAATAATCGGTAAAATGTTATCAACTATTCGAGACTTTGAACCCATATATTTCATAAATTACTTGGAGTAAGGAATTCCTTCTTGTGTACACGAACCTCGTCTCCTTTCATTATTTATTTAAACTCTATCTTGTTTCTTTTTAATACCTTAACTGCCTTATCATAATCAGCTTCAGCTACCTTGATATTTTTCATCTTAGTTGGTTTTGGCTTAATCCAATGACGACATTCTGTAATATCTTCGTCATGCCACATCAAACCGCTTTCACAATATTTGTGCCATTGACAGTCATTATTGCCACAGTTACTCATTTATGTATTCTCCCAATCTAATGCCTGACCGCATTGATCACAATATTTAATGTCGGTATCTTTGTAGCCATCGTCACACAATAATTCTCCGCAAGTAGGGCAATACCATTCAAACGGAATTCTCTCTCCGCTATTTTTTACTTTCTTTGGTATCTGTTTTTCAAGCGCTTGTATTGCCATTCCATAAGCATTTTCAAAAGAACATCCCCATGAAGTATCACATGGAATTGCTTTGCCAAGTTCATTACAATCATATTTTAGTTCTTCAATAGCTTCATTCTCTGCCATACTACTTCTCCTTTATTATCTCAAAATCTTACTTAATCTCTTCACAACTTCTTCGCAAAATCTGTACAAACAAGTCTTCTTAAATGCTATTCTCAAATCATCAACAGTTTGTCTATATTGCTGACGTAATTCGTTGTCTATCATACTATTCCTTCTTCTCAATAATAGTTACAGTACCCTCAAACACTCCAAAATTTGATGATTGTTGAAATGTATGCGTCTCCGCAATGTCATCATCTGTCATTGGTCTTGTAAGATACCATAATGAATCATCTTTCCATGTAATCTCTTCAAGTTTCTGGTTTGGTTCAAGTTCAATTGTTGTTGAACCACCAAAATCTTTTGTAACAGACTGGCATCCCGTCATTCCAAAACATAACGTCAATCCTAATGCAACTGCTAAAATTTTCTTCTTCATATGATTTATTCTCCTATTACCTAATTTTTTTCGTAAGTCTTTTCAAAAATATCTGGCTTACAAGGATATACTTCACCATTGACACCTAAAATTATGTAATCACCATATTCAGATTTCATTGTTCCTTCCAATGTTTTGATATGACATGTACCGTCTTCATGAATTACAATAGTATTATTTGATACTCTATCCATAAACCAATCTGGCAAAGAATCTTCAATCATATATCTAACAGCTTCAATTACTACTGGTTTCTTTCTGTATTTCATACTGAACCTCCTACTAAATTTTCATGTTCTTTATCATATCCAGTCTCTTCAAGGAATTCATCAAATTCCTCTTTTGTCATATTGTTTGGATAATACATAGCCACCACCATATCAAACGGCTTCAAATAATTATTCAACACATCTTCAGCATCTTCTTTTGCTTCCTGCATTTTCATATTGATATAATCTTCTCTCGTCATATTCCATGCTGTAGGACAATCCGTGACACTCGAAAATCTACAATATAATCCGTTTGGTTGTTTTGATACAAATCCTGCCATACTATTCTCCTAAATCTACTATAATATTTAATTCATGAAATCCATCATGCGCTTTAACCGGGGACGCAAGTTTACACTGGCTGCTTAAATATTCACTAATAAGTTCTTTTGGAATAACCGATTGAATGTTTAGAAAATCTTTATTTAAAATATCTGTTTTCATCTTTTCAATGTCATCTCCATAAAATCCAAGAGCTTCGCCACACCCAAGACACCATAACCCAAACCCATTATCTGTGTCATATACGATTAGGTAGGCATTTGTTTGATCTAGTGGTTTGTTTTCGCAAAGAATTACATCTCCGGTTCTTAACTGATATAACATATTTTTCTTGCCTCCATTTCCCCATGAAATCTATGTTTCTTGGTAAAAATATTACTATATACGGTGTCTATATTTTCTATAAACACTATATATAGTATCTCATTTACACCTGATACACAAAACTTGGCATCGGCTGTAATTTAAACAGATTTTTCTCATGCATTGAATCAATCTTGCTTATAATTCCAAACAAATCCTTTACAAGTTTTCTGCTTTCCTGAACAACACGCTTGAATGCCTTGATGACTTACTCCCAAAGAATGTGCTGCTTCTGTTATACTTTGCCACTCTTTTATAATATTTCCATTTTTATCTTTTTGAAAAATCACAACTGCATTTGTTCTATTTGGAATTGTTGCACGTTTAATTACTTCTTCAATATTAACGTTTCCGTTATTATATGCCCAAGCATATCCACCTGCTGTTTTACAATTACCCTTACAACAATCCGAAATCTGTCCAGATGATATTCCAGTTATCTTATATGCCTCTTCCATACTATTATATTCTCTTATAATATTCTTGTTGGGTATGTCTATTTGGACTACTTTTCTTTTATAAACACGTTTATGCTTTACTTGTAAATCATCCTTTATTTGTTTTGATGAAAATATATAATCATCAAATGTAATATTCTTTTGCAAGAGCTTTTCATAAAACCCTTTTACAATTTTTTCTTTTGTTTGAAAATTTGTATATCTAATAATTAACAATGGAATATTATTTCCACTACAATAATCTTCTTTTAATTTATCCAAATGTTTTCTATGCAAAAAATTTTCCTTCTTTTGCATATCAGACTCACTATTGAATGTAAACGGAAAATAATGCTGTTCTCCATGTAGTTCAATTAAAAATAAGAGTTTCTTATTTTGTGGATGAAAAATTGCAAAATCGAATGGCAATCTTCTTTTATATTTACAATCATCAAACTTATATTGCGTATCAAATATAATTTGTTCATCTGTTAAGAACTGGCTTAATTCGAACTCAGCTACAGAAGATAAACATCCACATGACTTAAGTTTTCCAGAAGTTAAAGACGATGATAAAGCGTTAATTTTCTTACCACAATCACAATCACAACTCCATAATGATCTATGATTTTTTATACCAAGAAATTCTTTTACAATTAATTTTCCAAATCTTTTTCCTTCTAAATTCTTTTGTGGTTTAATATTATCTTTTCTTATACATCCACATGATTGAGTATGTCCTGATTTTAAATGTCCTGCGGCAACTAAAATCAATTTAGGGTTGCCACAGCCACATTTACACCACCATCTCACATGTCCACTTTTATCGTTGTCTCCACGTTTGATGACTGTTAATTTTCCAAATTGTAAATTAGTTAAGTCTTCTGCCATTTTAGTCTACATATCTTTCCATACCTGTTTTATAATAAGGAATAGGCATTCTCTTAAACCGATATTTTTCTACTCGATTATCAATTTTCTTTTTAATATCTTTGTCGTCAATCTCACCTGTTCTAATATATCTATCCATAACAGAGTATTTAAATCCCAATGCATCTTCATCTGTACTTCCGCACAGTCCATCAGACGGAATCTTTTCGATTAATTCATTTGGCAATCCAAGTTCATATCCAATAGCTTTCACTTCTTCTACTGTTAAGTCGCTAATTGGTGCAAAATCTCCAACTGCATCACCCCATCTGGTTTCCCAAGATAGTAATGTTTCGGAAAGATTACATGTATTTGCAACACGACCATTTACTGTCTGTGATACAGCATAAAGAGTAGCCATACGAATACGAGCAGGGAGATTTGTTTTTGTCTGAATTGATAACTCTTCATCTAATGATGTTTTAATTTCATATTCAGCAACATTCACAATTGTTCCGACTGGAATAATAGTACATGGAATGTCCAAAAAACTGCAAAGTTTACGACTATATTCAATATCTCTTTGTCTTCCCTGTGGCATCATCACACCAAAAACTTTATCCTTGCCAAGAGCTTCTACACATAATGCAGCTACAACGCTTGAATCTTTACCACCTGAGATACCAACGACTGCCATACAGTCTTTACCATTCTTCTCAAAGAAATCCTTAATCCACTGAACGCAATCATTAGTTGCTTTCTTTACATCAAAATTACTCATGTCTAATCTCCTCTCTAACTCTCATAAGAATTTTTCCTAAATTATTTTCTCCAACACCATTCACTGTGCCCCAAATTTTATCACCCCAAGTATTACCTTCTTCGAGATGCTGATTATCAGTCTCAAGTAACTTTGTTTTGAGGTCTAAATTTTGAGTAAATTTCGCTTTTACAATTTCGTACATAATGTTGTACTTCGCCTCTTCCCAATCAGATCGAAGCTGAACTCTTCTACCAAGCTTTTTTGCAGATGATGGATCTAAATTTGTGAAACATTCTCTATCCGAAAATGTTTTTGCTGACTGAAAAGCAGCTTCATTATTCAAATATGTAAGTCCTTCATATGTTACAGGAGAAGAATAAAAGTTACTTAAAAAATAGTATTTACCTCTAAATTCATTTATCATCCTTTGTCAAGCCTCCATAATTCAACATTGCAATCATAAAAAATATTCTCTATCATTTGATGTACTTCCTCCCAATTTGCACCGCCACGAACACATCCAATTTTATATGGCATTGCAATACTCATATTTTCCAAAACTGCATATGATCTCAAATTATCAAAACATTTTCTTAAAGCATTAATATCTGTATACTGTTTTCCGTCATAGCCATATGATTTTTGTGCAAATAAATTTGCATATATTCTTGCGTCAATATTAGACTGGAAATATCTAACAGAACCCAATAATTGTTCAGGTGTATTAATCGAACAAAAACTATGATAATCTTTATATACTTGCACATCATAATCACGGATTGCTTTTGCAACACCAGAATTAAAAGCACCTTTGCAATTAACCTGGTGCGCAATAATATCAGTGCTCGAAGTGAGTAAGTCTCCATCAATAATTTTAATCATTACTTGCCTCCGTACATTCTGTTTCTGATATTCGCAAATGTGTCTTCTCTTATTAACTCTCCATCTTTAAATACGATAGTAAGTAAACTGTTATCACTCATTTCAAGTAACTGATCTTGACACTTTAATTCGCCGTTATCATCGTATACTCTACAACATCCTTTATGAGATTTCTTTAAGTGACTTGTATCTGTCTTAGGATCTTTGAAAATCATTAACTTCTTATCATCAATTACTCCATATGTAGCTTTCATTGCAATGCCAAAAGTATCTCTTGTAACAACAATCATCTTGCCGTTTTCAACGATTGCAGTGAAGCAAAAAGCTCCTACACCATAAGCAATATTATTGGCTGCGAAACCACGCTTTTCTAATTCTTTCCAAATAGTTTCTACATTAGAAAGTGTGCAGCCATCACCATAAATAATACCGATATGCGGATCTAATACCTTATAACCTTTACCATTTACAGAACCACCAAAAATCTCCCATAACCTTTCAACTGTCTTAACTGAAATTTCTACAATATCACCACTATCAGGACGAACCAAGAGCTTTCCATTATGATTCATAATCTCTTCTTTACACTGTGGAAGAATATTATTTACCATATTCCAATAATCATAAGTATCTGAAACCATACTAAATGATGTATTCGGATATAACTCCGTTAAAAGCCTCTTAACAAACGTAACTTCATCTCCATCAATTGAGAAATTAGCACCCATTACAGAATGCTCAGTTGAAACAGCACCGATTCCAATACCATTATTCTTACAATCGGCATTATAATATCTATCAATATAATTAATTGCTGGAATTGTAGATGTCTTATTAAATGAAAGCAACCATGATGCTGAACATCTTGTGGCTTCATCCATACAAGACATTCCTCTCATACCAAAATCTGCACAAGCCATACTTCCAGGCAATCCGTCTGTTGTCTTGTTATACCAATAATCTGCAATCTCACGATACATATGACCGATAGTTGCATGACAACAAGGTTTCCATAATTCTACCTGAAGAATACATTCGATCCACTGAACAAGCCAAGCAAATTTATCATCTGTATTTGTAATCTCAATACAAGGAACACCCATAGGAACAAGTGTACCTTCTGGCAATGCTCTAATCTCAAGTGGTAAATATCCTAATCTGTGAAGCTCTACAATTTTATCTAAATCATAGTTGTCTCTACCAATCTGTACATCCATCGAATCTGTATAAAGAGTTAACATCTCATCTTCCGATAAATCGAAGAAATTTTTCTGAAAATATCCCATTAAATATTCTTTGATAAATGCCTGCAATCCAAAGAAAACCATTTCATTCTGATTCTCTAACATTGATTTTCGAGGCACCCAATACGACACCAATTTAGTCAAACCATTTGGGTACATGCGATCATGACACTGTTTATAAGTATCTGATAATAATAAAGCCATTGTGTTATCCATAATTTTAAACCTCCATAACCGTAATTTTTTCATGACTACCATTAAATAAACTGTTTGTGGTAAATAATCTGTTCACAGTATTATTCTCCAAAGATTTGATTAATGTTCCTTTTTCTTTATTAAGAATTGAATTCTCTGTATGAGTGGCATATGCATAAATCTCAGTTACACCATGTTTCTTCAATTCTTCTGCACTATAATAAAGTGAACCGCCATATGCGATAATATCATCAATCATTAACACAGCTTTATCTTTCAAATCAATACCATTTGTTCTAATGTCTAATCCAAGGATTTTACCAGTCTTCCAATCTCTCTTCTTTTCACCATAACAATATGGTAACTCAGGAAATAAATCTGAATATCTCTTAGCTGCACCTGCATCTGGGAAATAAAGTATAAGATTTCTCATACCAATCTTTGAAATAGCTTTATCAACATACTCTTTTGGATTTTCTTTTACACAGTTATTAAGTAATGCAGTAGAAACATCACTGTGAGCATCCAAAACATAAACTGATGAAAATCCTAACCAATTGATAAAATCGCAAAAATACTTCAATGTGAATACTTCATCATCATTTTTTACTCTATCCATTCGTGCATTAGGAATATATGGAAGAGACAAATAATAATTCACATTAGTAAAAAATCTTTCAAGATGCTTCCTTACTAACATCAAATAAAACATCTCATCGTTGCTCTCATAAATCCATTCAATCCAAATACAAGGAGAGCCATCATAAGAGTCTTCCTCAATGTTGTTTGTATCAATATTTACTCTTGGTGTTCCATCTGGGAACTTATTGATTGTTACAATGTCGCCATTAATTTTAATCATATTCTACTCTCCAATCACTTCGATCTGACACATCTTCATAGTTGCTAATGCAGCCTTGTGGGTATCAGGTGTGACACCTGCACAGCAACTTGCATCTATTGTAATATCAATCTCAGGATAATTTGCTCTGATAATAAGTGCATTTGAAACCACACAGATATCGGTGCATAATCCGCAAATCTCAACGCTTTCAAATCCAAAATCCTTCCAGTTTAACCAACCAAATGTAGGCTTATCAATCAGAATATCGTTCTCAATATCAAAATCTAACTTATCGGAAATCTGCCAACCAATAGTATTCTTTACACAGTGAGTAACAGGAAGGTGCTTACCCTCGTATGTTTCTAAGTAATTCTCAGAATGTGTATCTCTTGTAAAAATTACCTGCTTACCAGCATCCTTATACTCCTTAATTTTCTTTGCTACATTTGATACAATTGCCTGTGCTTCCTTTGTACCAAGTGTTCCATCAATAAAATCATTCTGCATATCTACAACAATTAATGTTTCTCTCATTTTGCTACCTCTTTTCTTTATTTTTATATGTATTTATTCTCTGAAAACTCAGAAGAAATTCCGCTTTACTGCGAACTTCATATTATGTTATTCTCCATTACACTTCATAAAACTCAAAATATGTGCTATAACATCGACAGTCCATCCGTTACCAATTGCTTCAAACCTTCTTGTCTTAGGCATTGCTTTTACATTGCCACTCTCATCCATTCCAAACTCCGTATAATTGTCTGGAAGTGTCTGAAGTCGTTCAATCTCTAATGGACATGTCTTTTTATATTTTTCTCCACCAAGCCAAACATTGAATTTTGTTTCTGTTCTACAACGTGGTACTGTTGGAGCTTTCTTATCTAAAAAGTACAGCCTGTCCTGTTGCGAATAATGACCTTTGCCACCAAGATCATATTTTATGTAATTCTCACACTTAATCATTGTGTTCCTGATTCTGTCATCAAAGTATTTGACTAAATCTGGATCATCACAAATAACATCTTTCACTAATAATCCTTTATCATCAGGAAGCGTGATATTTGGTATGTTCGTCCAATACAGACGTTTTCTTCTCTGAGCTGATAATAATTGACTATCAATCATAATTGGTTGTACACCCAATTCCTCACTAATAGCGTCTTGAATCTCATCAGCCATTCCATAATTGTTTTCATATAGGAAATATTTTGGATTTGTGTTATTCTTTGCTTCCACAAATTTCTGAAACAGTTTCCAACCTTCGCCTTCTGTATCAATTTCTCTCTTCAATTTTGCTGTTTTACTACACTTGGCTTTCGACCAGAACTGGCAAGGTGAACCACCTATTAATAGATCGACTCCATTAAAATCCTTGAAGTCGGTAGAAAATACGTCACCGTATCTTTTGATATCAGGATAATTATATCTACTGATTTTGATTGCATTCTCTTCAATTTCAAATGCGTTATACTCACTGACTGGAATATTGGTTCTATCTAATGCAACTCTTCCACAAGAGATTCCATCAAATAAACTTAATACTCGTAGCCCTTGAGAATTATTTTTTTCTTTATTCTCTGTCAAAATACACTATTTTACAGAGGTTACGTAACCACAATTACCTAGGAGTTACTGCTTAATTCCTTTCTTCTTAATTATTTTGTTGTAAAATCCTATGGAATTTGCACGTCTGCAAAACCATAAGAAAAAAATATTTCTTGTTACTTTTACTTTTGGGAAATTTGGCTGAGTCGCCAAGATAGAAATTTCTATGTATGATTATTCTTCGTCTTGAAATGATTTAATTCGATTTTCTAAATAATCAATCTCATCATTCCAATGGTCTATTAGCATGTCTTCGATTTGATGCTTTGCATCTTCTATACTGTCTGCAAACAACGTATCATATTCAACATTTAGTTCTTTTGATACATATATAAATATGTTTTCGTCTGTCTCATCTTGTACAAAACCAGCTACTACATTTTCATCATCTTCTTCATAAAATTGACTAAAATGTAACCTGTAACATTCCTTACCAAAGTCATTCTTTTCACCTGTTTCCCAATATTTCTTCACTTTATCACCTCGCTTAATTTGGCTGATCAGCCGTGAATAGAATTACTTCTATATTAGATTATTCTCTATTTGAAACTTTTTTAATTCATCTTGAATCATCTTCTGCATATCTTCTTTGTCAAAAGATATATTTGCAACTGGAATAACTTTTGCATTTAGATTAACATCACCAATAATAGCTTTGTCAAACGCTTCTAAAAACATTTCTGCAATTTCCTTTTCATAATTACCACATATACCTTTGAAATCAATATCTGCAATTACTCTTGAAAAGAAATCCTTGAACTTGCCAGCGCTAAAATCTCGTTCATATTCTCTCGGAATATCAATTGTTATTTTCACTCTCTCACCTCGCCAACTTTGAACCATAATATGTGATGTGTACCTTCACTTTGAAATACTCACCACAATTATGACATTTTACTTTTACTTCTTCACACCAACCTTGTGTTACCAAATTCATCAAACCATATTCCATAAATCCATCTTGATATTCTTTCTTGCAATATGGACATTTTGGATATGTAAATTTACTTTTTCTCATATTTTACCTCGCTTATTCTCTGTATGGTTCAGGCAACGGCATCCAAGCTTTCATGCCACCATTAATTCTTCCCCAAAACCATGTCCCATCATAGCGTTGTCTTTGTACTTTTGTTACCATGCCTCTATTCGTAGTAACAAGTACATTAATTACTTTCTTACCTTCGTATCTTTTATCATCTTCGGGCATTTGTCCTTCGACACATTTAATCCATTCCAATTATTCTCTCACCTCACTGTCCAAAGATTTCCCCAATAATTTTCAACTTAATACTCTGACCAAATTCTGAACCAGCAGCTTTTGGATGACCACCGCCACCAAATAAACTTGCTACATCTTTACCAAGATCAATATCTTCTTTAACGGTTCTATAAGATACCGTACAACCATCAATATCAATCATTGCCACAAAATCAATTTCAGGATGCATTTTACAAAGTTTATTACCTAATTCACTAACAAACCTATCTGCAAATACAAAACCACAAACCTTACCACACATAGGAGTGGTAAACATAGTTTCATTCTTCTCTTCGATATATCTATCAATTTCATCCTGTTTAATTTTCAGGATAACTTCATCTTTGGCATATAATCTTGGGAATACCTCATCATGGATTTCTGAAATGCACCAATGAATAAAATCATCTCGACCGTAAAGATATAATAAATCATTTATCTGCTTACAAATAACACCTTCATCACCGAGTTCTGACCATCTCCAAGTGTCATAATCTCTCACAAGTTCAGCAAATTTCTCTAACGCTTTATTATTCTCTAACTCTTCACTCAGACAACCATTCATACCTAACCAATGATAAAACAACATAGTTCCAGATGTTTTAATTCCTTTGGAATCTTCGATAACTACATCACACCAATCATACTTATTTAATCCAAGAGCTGTTGGATGATGATCTAATAACTGAACATTGCCTCTTTTATTCAGCAACTCAGCAGTTTCTTCATTGACACGAATATCGGTAATATAAATTGGGATTGTGTCGTCCTGTTCTGTTTCTAAATATTCCTTTACAGTTGAATCAATATTGTCGTAATCACAATATGAAATTTCTACATTATCTTTACCAAATACAAGTTTTGCCAAAATACCACAACCGATTCCATCAAGATCCGTATGTGAAAATAATTTAACCATGTAATCTCCTCTCTGCTATTTCTAATAATTTTTCTTTCTCATTTATATATTCTCCACTAATGACTGAATCCAACAGATTATTTAATACCTCACCAATTTCTTTTCCTGGCTTATATCCAATAGTAATTAACTCCTTACCATTAACTGCTAAATCCTTTAGAGAAAAACATTCATCATCCTGTAAGACTTCTTCTAAAATATATTCGATGTTATCAATCTTCTGTAATCTTGTTTCCTGATTCATGCCTGCTTGTGCTTTAATATCGGCTCTACGAATATTTAATAATCTTCTAAATTGTTCTTCTCCAATTTTATTAAGCCATCTCTTGACATATTTCTTTCCAACCTCAAAAGTAGCATCATGATAATAAACTAATTCAACAACCTTTTCTCTTGTGTCATTATCAAATCTTAATCGCTTCATTATTTCATCAGTCATATCAGCACTGACTCTTCCATGACCTTTGAAATGTCTAATGCCATCCTCGACATCTTGATAACAATGTGGCTTTCCAATATCATGAAAAAATACAGCCAATGATGTAATCAAATCTCTTGGATTCAAGTCTGGTTCACAATCACATTCATAAGCTTGTACTGCATGTACTGTATGATTCCATACATCATAGATGTGATATGGATTATTCTGTTGAAAGCCAAACATATCTTTAATTTCAGGAATGAACAACGAGAATACTTCACGGAATAATCCTATCTGTATATAAAACTCGCTTGATAATGCAATCTTACAAAACTCACTGTTGATTCTCTCAATAGATATATTCTCTAAATTCTTATACATTTTATGAATGTTCAAACTTACATCAGAGTCAACTACAAATCCCAATTGTGAAGCAAACCGAATAGCACGTAAAATCCTTAAAGCATCTTCTGAAAATCTATCCTCTGCTCTACCAACACATCTGATTTTATAATGCTCAATATCTTCCATACCATTAAACGGATCTATAAGACCAATTTCATCATTGTATGCCATCGCATTGATTGTAAAATCTCTACGCTTTAGATCTTCTTTAAGACTTCGTGTAAATGTTACGCTATCAGGTCTACGGCTATCTGAGTAATTACCGTCAATTCTGTAAGTGGTACATTCATATCCCTCACCGTCAATTACAATGGTAATAGTTCCATGTTGTAATCCAGTTTCAATAATTCTTTTATCCTTAAATACTTCCATCATTTCATCTGGTGTGGCAGAAGTTGTAATGTCATAATCGTGAATTATTCTGCCAAGAATACTATCTCTTACGCACCCTCCAACTAAGAAAGCTTCATATCCATTGTTTTGTAGACTATGGATAATTTCATTTGCACCAGATGGAATTTCAATTTTCAATCTTTTCATCCAAATTCACCTCAATTTTTGGTATATCAATAAAATATCACTTATTCGTTATCATATCCAAAAAAAACAACTCATCTTTCTTCAATGTGATATCATAATCTTTCCACTTTTCCATCAACTCTCTTGTATCAAATCTATGCGGAACAATGATTGCATAGCCATGTGGAGTCTTATGCAATTCGTGATTATCCAATTCTGAATAAAAATAAATATCGTCAATAAAATCTTCTACTTTTTCTTCATTGTCCACATCAAAGTCAAACAACCATTTACTCTCGTCACGATTTTGTACTTGCTGTGCAACTGAAGCTAATGTACGATTAAGCTGTGTCATACTTGGCTTGTCTCTCAGCAGACGAATAATAAATTCTTCCCTGATTTTCTCTTCGTTCCTAGAATTAACTGATCTATATAATCTTGTCTGTTCACCAGGAACTCCTTTAGTTGCAAAACTTTTAAATTCTTCAATTATTTCGTCTTCATTCTCTTTATATTCAAGAATTGTCTTATCTCGTTGCTTAAAATTTGGAATATCCTTATTATCCTTGTTACGAGAACGAATTAAATATACATATAAATTTGACATTGTATTATTCTCCTTCTAAATAACAGATTGGTACTTCTTTTGTAAGCCATACATCATTTTGAGATAAAAAGAATTTATATCCGTCATTATACATATCTTTTGCTCTAACCTTATAAATAAACGGTTCTCCATGTCTACTGCCAACATTTGTTGCTGTTTCAATATCTTTTGATAGATGGACATATAAACGACTCTTGGATATTAACCCTTGTTTATTGATTGAAGAGCAATATTTAACACCTGTTCCATGATATAAAATATCTGGTGGCATACACTCTTTCAATTCTACATCGACTTTTACAGAATGACCTTGATTTGCTCTGATAAGCGTCTTCTCTCGATTAAATGAATATCTCTGTTTAGAATCTTCTTCTACAATTTTTTCAAGCATTTTCATTGTAATTGTCTGAGTTTTATTGATTCCCTTTAATAAATCTGATACATTAGCCCAGCCATGTTCGTCTAATGTGATGCCAACAACATCAGGTCTATGTCTAAGAATTAATGCTATGTATTTGCTTAAATTATTTTGCTCTTTATTCGTCATAATATTGTCTCCATTCTCCAATAAGCCCAAAACACTCTTTTTTAAATTTTTCTAATACATCTATCAAAGCTTCTATTTCGTAAGAATCTTTGAATATTATCTCAATTGTTTTAGGTTTAGATATATCAATATTATAATCATAAGGCAATGGCTTCATAGAACAATTAAAACTGACATTCAAACCTTTATGTGACAATTCTATTCGATTAACATCTTCTTTGTTTCCAACAACTTTCAAAAGATTTCACCTCCAAAAATCCGCAAGAAATGTGCGTTTAATATTAAAAATATCCAGGATATTTCTTTTCCAAATAGTCAAAAATCTGATCTCTAAAACTTTCTTCTTCATTTTCATTTAATACATTCAATGGATAATAAATCATATATGGATCTCCATATGTATCAATTAAACAATAGAACGAATTGTTTTCTGATTTACAATATATTTTTAATACCTGATCATTTACTTCAACAAATTTTGACTCAAATTTAAAATTATTCATATTTTCCTCACTTTCTAAATTTCCAATGAATCGAAGTTTTCTTGCTAATATTCTTCTGCTATATCATCATATTCGCTTGACAGATATTTAATCAAATCTTTATAAATATCCAACTGATGGTCGTATAAATAATTACACAATTCAATATCACTATCGAAAAACTCTTCAATGGCTGTGGAATTAGCCCATCTGTCAAAAGCAGTTCTTGTTGAAACTCTAAGCAACCATCTGTTTCTAGTTCCACTATGAGGTTCTACTACCATAAAAATAACTGTATCTGTTCTTGCTTCTAAATGACCTTCGTATTCATAAATTTTGTAATTCTGACCATTGTTTACTTGGTCATTTTCAAACCATCTTCTTATATTTTCCATTTTTACCGATCTCCTTGTTTTTGTGATTAGAAGAATAGCTCATCAATCGACAAGTCCATATGTTCGTATAAGTCAACAATTCTTGAATCATTTTCATCTAACCCAAGTAAGAAACAACCACCTTCTCCTTGCTCAATTTTTACAATCTCATTCTTATGAAATTGTTCTATATCTATTTTTAATCTTCTAATACCGTAATATTTATATAAATCTTCTATTGCTGAGTTCAAACCATCCATCATTTTTTTATATTGGGAACTCAAGTCAAAATCGTATAAACTATTAATACTGTTTTCAATTTCATTATAAATATCTATTAAATTCGTCATACTTTATACCTCCACATGAAATCGAACTTTCTTGTTATTGTTATCTATGTTCATCTAACCATTCAAAGAATGTTTTGTTATATAAATTTGGAATATAATTCCTTTTTCCTGTTACAAAATGAATAATATCCTCAATAAACTTTGCCATTCCACTAAAATTTAATTTAAGTTTGTAATATTTGAAACAAAAAATAATATACGCTTTGGTTTTTCTACTACCATATTCCATATTATTATTTATTAGATTATGGTATTCGTCCTCTGTTAATGTGTATTGTTTTATTGTTTTAGATACTTCTATTTCTTTTGTTTCCATCTTTTTACCTCACAATCCAAATAACTTTACTTCAATATTTCTATTCTTATTTCTGTTCCCTCATAATTACCTGTTATATGCCTTTGGGCTACAGATATTCCCTCTTGATATTCATTAATAACATTCTCTAAAGATTCCATAATGTCATAAAAGTCTTTAAGCAGCCAAGGATGTGTATAAGATATATGAATTCCATCACATAAAAATCTCCAAAGAAAATCTTTTGCTTCGCTTTTACAACGCCACTCCTCTTCATATTTAAATTCCATAGAACCAACATAATCATAATATTCAAAATCATCAACTACTACGTCTCTATTAGTGCAACCAAGCTCTTCAGCATTCCTTAAACTGTAATCCCCATCTGTATATAATGTATAACTAATATTTATTTGCATCTTTTCACCTCGCAATCCAAAGAAAGAGAATTTTCATCTCAATTCTAATCCCATCTTTTCTTTCAAACATACAGCTTTTTCTTTCGTAAGAGTTCTTGATAAAAGTTCTCCGTCAACATTATAGACTGTAATAATTTTAAAGTCTAAATCTGAATAAAGGAAAATATCAATCATCTCAATATTTTGTGTTGTTACAATATAAGGTTGTTCTTTTCTTGCAATTTCTACCCACTGTGGTAACTCACTATAATGCGTTTTTTCGTCGGGATAATAAACCATATAATTATCTATGTCTGCATTTAGTATCTCTTTTGCATATTTTTCAACCAAATTATTTTTTCCTAATAATAAAATCATCTGTTTCTCACCTCACAAATTACCCACGTTTCAAAAAGCTTTCAAAGCTATTTTTCATATATGTATAGTTAATTCTTTGATCTGTGCTAAAACCAGAACTATTTTTCTGATACTTTTGAATCCACTGTTCAAAATCTATGTCTTTTTCATTTTTACAAGCATAAGCCATAAGCGCAACTAACGCTGTTTTACACTGCTTGTACACTTCCGAATCAACTCTTACGCAATCATCAATCATGTTTTCATAACATTCAATGTCTTCTTCGATTACATTTGAATTTACATTTTTCTGAACAAACGAAAGTGTAGTTTCTTCTTCGACATCTTCTTCTTTAATATTCTCTGTTTCTTTTGTCGTTATTGATTCGTTGGCTAAAAAATCTTTTAAAAGTGTTTCTAAAATATGTAATTTGTCTGTAATCATTCCTTTATCCTTTGTAGAATTGCATGTATCAATTTCCGCAAATGATAAATTGTTTGTTTCTTCAGTTCCTTTTGGTTTTCTAGTATGCTCTACAACAACTTTTACGTTCTTTAACTTCTCAAAGTCGTTTAAGAATTCTCCAAATTTTTCATCGGGGTATCCTGTTTTATCAAACCTGTCAAAAAGCATAAACCATATAAGTGCATTTTTCTCACTAAACAGCTTTCCTGTTGTCGGTGTTACAATGTTATACAATCTATCAAGATATTCATTGAACTTATTAAACATCTCCTTGGTTGCATTCTCATTTAAAAACTTTCCAAGCTGCATTGCATTTCTTTTCCACTGATCAAAGAAGTTAAGACCCATAATTGTTTCATTTACAATCTTATCAATAGTTCCATTTCTATCTTTAACATCGGAAAATTTTGCACAATCGCTAAAGAAATCATGTCCAGATAATTCTTTAACATCTTTTGCAACATTGCACATATAGGTGATTGTTTTTTGGGCAACGTTCATTTTCGCTCCACTGTTATATCTAACAATATGTCGCCCCACTTCTTCATCACTACAATCAAGATGTTTTACTACCTCTACTGGACAATTATTAAAATCTTCCTTTAATCTTTCTGGTAATTGAGCATAACTTTTTCCTTTTAAGTCAAAAGAAACGATTTCATATACTGTATTACCATCTTCATCTTTAACAATTTTTCCATTTTCATCTTTTTTTACTTCTTGATACTCAATCACTGATGGATTTATTTTTTTACCAAGTGCAAATTTACCTGCTTTATAATTTTCTATTGTGGTACATCTCTGTAATCCATCAATCAGCCACAAGATAACACCATTATCTGTAAGCTGTTCACAAATCTTAATTGGATCAAAATCTTCATTCTGAATAACGGTTACTATAAAATTATCTCTAACCTCTTCTTCCCATTGACCAGATTTTCTCTGCTGTGGATGATCATTTCTCAGATCTTCTCTTTCAATCATTCCACATATTTTAGATGCCATGCAGGTATCTTTTTTTACCTTATCTCTTATTAATTTCATAGAATTTTTCCTCCCATCAAACTCTTTAAAGGCTTAGTTTTTTCATCAGAAGTAATCTTTTTTAAAAGATTGTCATAATGAAATGATTCAATATGTAAGATTTCACAAATCTCTTCTTTTGTGTATTTATCAGCAAGCATCATAATTATCTTGTATTGCAAAGGAGACAAACTATTCAAGTAATCATTAACTTCTTGATGCCATTCAGATTTTGTTTCTCTTATAAAAATATTCTCCACACGAAAATCTGAAGCTATCGTATCTCTAATTTCCTTTCCTTCCTCTGTCGTTACATCTAATGTTAATGGTTTAAGAATTACTTTTCTTTTTTTCTTCTCTCCATTCTCTTCGTAGTACTCATAAATAATATCTCCATTTCTATCCCTTGCATAATTAACACGTTTATCTCGCATTCTATCTCTTGTCCAATCTAAATACGAGCGTTTAATATTTGTTGTCAAATATGCTCCGAAATTATCATTCCTTGAGCAATCATAATTTTCAACTGTCTCAAGCAATACCTTCATCGCATCACTTAACAAATCATCAATTTCCATATCTGCAACACCCTTCATGGATATTAGCGGCAGACAAATTTTCTTTAATTCTCGTAAATCATTGCGGCAATATCTATCAACTATTGCCAACTGATCGGGTGATAAATTTGTTTTTTTTACTGTCACTTTCGCATGTCTCCAATCATTTTTGTCTCTAATATCTCTTTAAAATCCAGTTCATCATCTTTGATTTGACTATGTTTTGTCTCTGAATAACACTTTGGGCATCTACAAAACTTTTCATGCTTGTCCTTAGAAAATGACATCACACCAACCATAGATATGTAACACCTTTTACAAATCACCATTTTCGTCCACCTCCACAACTCGGTATGTATATTTACGATCAAATAATCCATCAATAGCCTTTTGTGTACGTTCTCTGCTGATTTTTGTATCATCAATTTCTTCTAAAATACTATGTATGATTAACATTTCATCTTTGAGTTGTCTTCTATTTCTTCTATTCTCTCTTATCTTTTTATATACAAGCCAAGCAGAATAAAGATCCTTCGGTGTTTCAAGTTCAATACTATGTAAAGCATCCATCAGAGCCGCATCAGAAGTGTGTAATTCATCTTCCAATTCAACATATCTTTCTCTTGCTTCTTTAAAAATATCCGAACATGCACCAAATTTTTCAACCCATTGCGTAATATTATCAGAAGGTTGATAATCTGTGTTTTCGATAATTTTCTTCGACTCTTCTTTTACAATTTTCTGAACAGGTGTTTCCATTTTAATATCAGGAATACACTCTATCCGAAAATTCAGATTTTTAAGAGTCTTTGGAAGCGACTTTAGAATATTCTTTGCTTTCTGTTCTGTAAATCTCCCCATATTTTTTTCTTTGCATGTTTCGGCTTTACCATTTTCACTTAGTCGGATATATACATTTTTATTATTCTTTATAACAAAATCCAACTATATCATCCCCTCTCTTTTATTTTTTAATGGATCATGTCTGACTTGAACAGACGACTTCTCGGTTATGAGCCGAGCGTTCTAACCAACTGAACTAATGATCCAGACCGACATATGGAAGGTATATATCAAATAACGAAACAAAAAGTATATGTCGGTTATGTAACTCGTTAGTGAGTTATTCTCTATAAGAACTTATGCAGCTTATAGACTGCACTTACAGAAAAAATATCTGCGTTCTGAGGACTTACTGGGTAGAAAATCCCCATAACAGGGCATACTGGATTCGAACCAGTGAATACATGAGTCAAAGTCATGTGCCTTACCTCTTGGCGAATGCCCTATAATATTATTCTCCATATTCAATTGTGCAAATTAGGAATTTTAATTGCAGAAAACGCTTGAAACTTGACTTTCTTTCGAAATATATGTAAAATAAGTACAAGCGATATTTCGCTTCTGCAATGGCTTAATGCTGTTGTATGTATTTGGTTGATAGAGTCAAGTAGAAAGCTGTTGGCGCAGCGTTTGAATCGCTTGGCTCTATCTTTTTTTGTTGTTTACAAAAATTATAATACTCCAGACAAGTGTTCTTGTCAATACATTTTAGAACACCCGTTCGAAAAGTGTTCGGTTTTTTGTTCGATATTTTTATCATATCATATTTTGAGTCCTATAATCAGGACTCTATCTGGGGAAACTTAATATTGTGCACCATAAATTCCTGTACTCCATCCAATGAAAGCAATCCAAAGAAATCATTATCTTGATAGTCAACTGTATCTGCTTTGTTGATTATTCTTTTCCCCTCATCAATAGTAATTTGCTTTGGTCGTGTATGAATAAAAGTTACTCCGTTAAAAGAATCAATCCATATCATACCAGGTGCTTCATCAATCATTTTTTTTGCCTCTTCTTTATCTACAAACATTATGCAAGTACCTCCTCCCAATTAATGTTTTCCCCAAAAAAGAATGTATTGTAACAAATTTTATTAATCATGTTTTTTTCTTTTTGATTTGTTACCATTCCCAATTTCTCTTCTACTTCATCCTTTGATATTGTGATTGGTTGCTCTCCTAATATCATAGAATATAAAGACAATCCATTTATATTATTAGCTTTAATACAACCATGAACAGGCATGTTCTCTTTCTTAATTTTACTCGTCAAAGGCATTACCGTTATAATAGTTCCATGCTTAGTTCCAACAGGATTACTTACAACTACATATGGACGTTCCTTTGTTTGAACTGAACCCGATCCTTCATATTTTATATTCGCTTTAATAATATCGTATCTCCGTATATCCATATGTACGTCCTCCTCTCTTTTGTATTTATGTACTTTGGATTACCTTTGATATTTCATACTATACACTCTTAACAATATATTGTCAATAGTTATTCTTAAGATTGCATTTATTTTTTTAACAATATGTGCTAAAGTGTATATTATCAAGGAGGTAATATATATGAAACTTAATATAAAACCATTAGTTGACGCAAAAGGATTAAATAGAAATCAGCTTTCAAAAGAACTAAAAATAGGATATCAAGCAACATGTAATTTGTATGATGGTAATGCACAACGCATATACCTTGATACGTTGCAAAGATTATGTGACGTTCTCGAATGTACTCCTAATGATATATTTGTTTTTGATAAGGACGATACAAATTAGCTTGTACCGTCCTTTACATATTTACATAACTCTTAATTCATTTGCCATATTAATTGCCGCATGGTACTTATCTACATCATCAGTAAGCATTCTTATAATCTTTCCAAAATCATCAGACTTTAATGAGACAACTGGCATATTTTTAACTATCTCATCTCCCTTACCAGCAAGCACATTATGAATGAATTCTCCATGGTCATTAATCAACTGTCTATTTTTCTCTTCTGTTAATCCAATATAATTCATTGTCGTTTGTAAATCAGTATGATTGAACAATTTCTGCAATGACAAAAGACAATCAGGATCAAACGGGTGTGTCTTATGAATCCAATACCCGAAGCTTTTACGAAGGCTGTGACTTGATATAGGATATCGAATACCAACATCCTCAACCGCTTTTTTCAGTTTCTTTCTATAATCATCTGTTTGCCACTTTACAACATCATTGTATTCTATAATATAATATAAATAATCTCCAAGACTCTTGTATTCTTTTTGCTTATGAAAGTCATCCAAAATTTTCTGCTTTCTCTTATCAGAAAAATCTTTATTTAAATAACCACACCAAGTTTCAATATTCATATAAAAAGGTGTATTAGGATGTCTTAACAGCCATAATGTTTTAGGCATATATCTAAATATATATTCATCATAATGCTCCATTGGATTGACATTTACATGTGACAAATAATTATCTACAGCTTCCCACACCATATTACTCACAGGAAGATTAGTAATTTTACCTGTTTTTTGTTCCTCGATGGTATCAATTTCACTTTTTCGATTTCCGTTTTCGTAATACAGATCCGACCATTTCATCATAACTGTATCACCAATTCGTCTACCAAGAAGCAATTCTAATAATGTAATAAGATATCCGTCCCATTCTTCATTTTTTTCAAACCACTCAATAACATTCTTGATATCTTCCATGTTCCAAAATGGCTGCACCTCTGTTTTACCTTTTTTCTTAGTCGCATAATCTCTTGTCTGTGCCATATTAAATAACCTCTCTTTCTATATGTATTATTCTCCGTTTTTATAGTATCTATCTCTAATTTGTTCGGCTCTATCATATGCCTCCAATAAATCGTCACACCATCTAATTTCTATATTCTTAGTTTGTTTTCCGCAACAAGGTTTATTAAAACAAGCTAGATCCTTTATATGCCATTTTTCACGCTGATGACCTCCACGCTGAATTCCAGATCCAAGTTCATTTATTTTCATACAATTTAAACATAAAAATTTTGAACTTCTCTTTGGATTTCCCATATTCATTTTTCGTCACCTCTTTTCTGTAATAAAAAAAGAAGCAGTTGATTCCTGCCTCTAATATTATTATACTGTAGTTCTATTTTATTATTTTTTCAAATCTATCATCTATAATCATGTGTTCTGGTTCATCGTTCCATACGTTTAAGATAACAGTTTTATCTTTTTCTTGAGTTAATTCGTACCAATGACAATGATTATCATCAGGATAATCATCTTTATCGGTTACTATATAAATATCTCCAATATTTATTATAAAATCTGGATTACTCATCTCAAGACATTGTGAATTAACTTCACGTTTACATTTTAATTTATCACCAATATTATATAACATATCTACCTCCACTTGAAAGCAATTTTTAAACTCTTATTCCGATTCAATATCAACCGGGTTTTCCAATTTCAAGATCTCATCTCTATGTTCTACTAACGCTGCACTTGCAATAGTATTAATTTTGTTCTGACAGAACGACTCAATTTCTCCTTTTGCTTCCATAACAGTTTTATCCATCTGTTCATTGAACTGATCTGCAATAAAGCCTATATTGCTTCCAATATCAGAATTTAACATATTAAGTTTCTTTAAAATATTCTCTTTATCTGCCTTTGTAAGAGTCTTTTTGGAAGAGAATAATTCAGCAACCTCATCTATCAACTCTTTTGATTTTTTCATTGCTTTATTTGTCTGCTCTTTAAATTCTCCTATAAACTGTTCTCTCTTACTAATAAAATCACACGGAGGTATTTTTCCATCTTTTTCGGTATAACGAATTGTTACTGGAATTCCTGTTCCTTGTCCAAAAGATGTAATTGCTTCAGCAAATTGAGAATAACTCATCTCTACTTTTACAATAGGCTTATCTCCAAAAATATCATCACCGCTTAATCTTCTTGTGATATCTGCGTGTCTAAGTTCCATTGTTATTACATTACTATGTTCAATACTACTTCCAAATAAAGGTGTTTTTCCACCATACGCTCTATTAAACAGTAACGTACCATAGCTAGGATGACTTGTTCCAAACTTTGTTTCTTCAACTTTATATTCATTTTCCATTATTATTTTCTCCTTTAATTAATTTAGTTATTTAATTTATTTGTCCATTTTTTATTAATTTTAATATAGCTTTGACATACTAACTCCCATGCTTTGCTAAGTTCTTCTTCTTGTTCTGTTACGGATTCAATTAATTTTGTATTTAATTCAATTTTATTAGCATTATTTATATATCTTTTTGCATTTTTACACTCATCAACAATATCATTTATCGTATGGTTGTGATATACACCTTTCACACCTCTATCTGTTAGCGCATTACTTTCTAACCCACCTTGTAATACACCTAATACACCTCTCATAAAATTGGCATATTCATTATTTTGTAAATAAAACGAATCTGTCGTTACAATAGCTCTCACTTCACATCTAACAGAGCGATAATCCACCCTTTGCGTTTCCAAAAAACCAATAACTTCATCCAATGTTTTACAATGGCTTTCTAAAAAATGCTTCGTTTCATTTAGTATCTTAAAATAATTGTCCACTATTATTTTTGTCTCATCATAAATATCCTTTATGTATGTCTTATAATTATATGAGACATCTTTTTTAATCATCTGAACAACAGATGGAATAATTTTAAACATCTTCATTAATATTTCTTTTATCTGTACATCTGCCATATCAAGTCCTCCAATTTTTTGAAATCGTCATTTCATATAATTTATTAGACAAGGATATGGGTTTTCTTTAAATACTTCTTGAATATCAATAATTTTTCTATCCGCATTAATACAAATAGTCACCTTACTAAATAACAAATGTTTATAATTATTCAATACAAATTTCAAATCACCAACAGGTTCATATCCATTATTAATAAAGTATTCAATATCTTTTAAAGTTCCGATTTTAAATTCCATTTATAGCACCTCTTCCAATCTGTTATAATTCTAATATTTTTCCAAAACATATAGTCTGCATTTTAGTTCCATCTGTCATTTCTGTCGTTGAAATGTACGCAATTATTCCTTGATCTCCGATTTCATCATCAGGAAAAGTTTTATTAATTGCATCAATTAATTCTCTCTTTGTTAATTTGTCATTTGTTACTATTTCAATTTCATTTCTATTTTTCATTTATATCACCTCTTGCAATTTTACCAACAAATCATTCTTTCATTGACTTATCACAACAACTGTTCCAACTAATTTCTCTACTTCTTCAAGCCTTGCTGCATAAGCATATAAATGACCAATATCAGATATGTCTGATAGATTTGTATATATCACAATCATACTTAATGGAAGACCATCATTTTCATTTACCTTTTCTTTTATGTTATCTACTATAAAATTGCAAAACTCTTCAACACTACATTCATCATCATTAACATGATAACAATTCTCAAATGGTAGCATCATATTATAATATGAATAAATTTCTGCTCCATTATATTTCTGAATTGCATTCGCAATCTCTGATTTCCTAGTTTTTCCTGTAATCTTGATCATGTTATATCACCTCAACCTTTTATTTTTCTCTTTGCCAGCCATCAATATACCAGTTTGCATTTTTCTTATCTTTAATACCACTATTATATCTTGCAATCAATCTACCAATTTCTTCTTTACTTGATTCGACTTGTCTTGAATCTCTTTGTCTTATATCATTGAAATTTATTTCTGCTTTCTCTTTTGTATTTAATTTTGTCAAAATTTCCATTTACTTCACCTCAATTCCAAATATCTCGCAAAAATCTTTATCCTTAATAATATCAGCTATCTTAAAATATCTCCTCGCAATCTCATTGAACATATCACTTTGACAAATTGCTTCTGCTGCTTTAGGATGATTGCTTTCTATAAAAGAGTTATATTCTGTTACCAAATCAGAAAATAATTCTTGTTCATTTTCCCTTTTACAACTCACTCTAACATAACTATCATAGCATTCTTTTAATTTGTCGTTTGGAATGCCTATAAATAAATTTCTTCTTAACATATTATTCTCCATTTCTGTACTAAAGGAAAGTTAAATTTCTTTACCTTACTCAAACCAATTATTTTCTTCACAACAATCTATTATAGCATTAAGAATATTTTGGAGATTTTGAACTTCTCCATTGTCCAAATCTATATTTATATTCTCCTTAGCGCATTTTGCAAATCGCTTTGATACCTCTAATAGAATACTTTGATTGTTATTTATTAACTCTTTTCCTATTGAATTTCTCATGATGTCTTCACTTATACACTCTAGCTTTACAGCTTTCTCATGAGCGTACACGCAATCTTTTGCAAATTTGGTCAAGTCTGACTTTTTAATTTTTCCTTCCATCAATAACCTCCCTTGGAATCAAGTAAAAATCTCCAACCATTTCTGCAATATGCTCGTCTGTCCATACCGGTGTATCTGTTTCTAACACTGAATTTTGATACCAGTCTTGCAAAAACCCTTCGTTTACAGCATTTTCTTTTATAAATTCTTTTGTTTTATTATCCATAATGTTTTTCCTTTCACTTAAATCAAAGTAAACTTAGATTTCCTCGTATCCTAAAACTTTTAAACAATGTATAAACCCATCAATCTCGTTTTCTTGAACCATTTCTTTTTGTTCATATCCATCATCATTGATATGAACTGCGTAATAATCGCAAATTTTCATTCCGACATAGAAAGTTTGTTCCATATAAACTACTCCTTCTGTAGTAAATTTAAAGTTCATTTGTCTTTTTCAACTGCATCACTAACTCTAACTCTGCAATTTCCGTTTTCAGTTTCTTCATGTATAATAATGCATTAATAGCATTATCTTCATAATTTGATTGTTCAATGTTTTTCATATCTATTCTGAAATATTCTTGTTGATTTTCCAAATCTCGTTTCTTTGCAGCTAATCGCTGTTCTAACGCATCATTCATATTATTCATTCCTTCCACATGAAAACTTGGTTTCATTGGTTTACATACAATCTTTAATCATTTGTTCGATTTTAGGGCTATCTGGACTTATGCCAAGACATCTAATCCATCTTTCGGCACATTCGCAGAATCCTTTATGATACATAAATTCTGAATTTTCTTCCAATTCATCAGCATTAACATTCTCATCTTCCATAAATAATCTTACTTGTGCTTTATGATCTGCATATGATATTAATAAATTTTCGATTGCATTTCCTGTAATATTCATATCTTTCATATTATTTAACCTCCATTCTTCCAATGAAACTATTATTTACTTTGTTCTCTTTGTTGACCATCAATCTCAAAATTAGATTGTTCTTCCATGATAATTCCAATACTTTTCATATAGTCCTCTTCTAACGTAAGCACTGTCTCAATTGTATCTTTGTCAATATTACATCTTTCTGCAATAAAATTTATTGCATCTTCCCATTCATATACTGGCGTATCATTCATAATACTATTCTCCTTTCTACATTCTACACAATATCATTTAACAACTCAATCGCTTCATCAAGTTTTTCACTCGCTTCTTCCATACTATCAATTGCATCTTCAGAACACATTCCTCTATAACTGCTTTGTAATCCTTCTGGCATATTGTCAAATGCATCCTGTTCTTCGCTTAATATAGAAGACAACTCACTTGATATCTGTTTTAGTTCAGATTGTGTACTTTGAAGTTTTGCTTTGAGCATATTTATCTTTTCTCTTCTATTCTTATTCATTTTGCTACTCCAATCTAAAAACAATCAACACCCCATACTTTATTTAATACTTTCGGATCATCTGGTATTTCGCCACATGTTTTTGTCGGGATATTTAACTTATTATACTCATCCTCACTGATTTCAATTCCGTAATCACCAGGAGCAGATTTATTAAAATCATCTCTATAGTGTGGCGATTTCTCTTTATAATAAAATTTATAATAACGCCCATTTGCTCTGTTGTTGTCATATCCCTCACATAATGTAGCGATTACTTTTCCTGTGCTAATTTCTGTTGTTACATTTCTTCGAAATCGTGGATCATACTTATTATAAGCAAGATATCCATGACTTAAGCTCCATTGTTTATTTTTTTCATCATTAGCTGACATTCGTTTTACTTCATCGTCAAAATTATCCCGGTAAACCTTGCCGGAATTTACACCTATTGTAAGATCATGTCGATTTCCATATTTGTCTTCTTGTGTCCATCTATATGTTTCTTCTCCATTGACATAATACTTACCTGTTCTACCTATACAAGTTACATTTCCATTTGAATCTAAGGCTGTCGTATTTCTTTTCGTTTTTGCATCATCAACTGCACGTCCTACGCTTGCAACACCTTTTAATCCTAACAATGCTAACATTTCTACTAGCATATTCATCAACCACCTTCCTATTTATTATACTTATCTGCCTTATTGTCAACATAATCTTTAAAGTCGTAACGGTTTTTTCCATCACCAAATTTCTGATTGTTTTGATTTTCTCCGCTAAACACACCTGAAAGCCATAAATAAATCAATATCGCTAATACAAACCCAATCAACTCTGCCATAATAATTACCTCCGTTTTTCTTTATATTATATCATGTCTTGTATCCTATTAAAATAATTTGAAGTTTCTGATTTATCGGTTAAACATAATTGTAATAGTATATTCATGTTCACTTTCAATCATTGCCATTTTAACTCTAGTGTCTTTTTTAATTTCGTCACACAACATTCTTAATTGTTCTCCATTTAGGTTTTCTTCTGTTTCCATTATGGTTGTCATACCTTTGTATGTATCAAATTCACCTTCAAGCCATTTAATTCCATATTTAATATATTTTTTTGCTAACAATTTATAATCCATAAAATTAACCTCACTTTCTAAACCAAGTAAATTTCCGTTTCATTGGATTCTAATAAATAAGTTTCGTTCCACATTCTGGACAATGCTTTGGTCGCATTTCTGCGTAGTCGTCATTTGTTGCTACCTCGTATTTGCATATAGGACATTCAATGCCGTCCATTTCATCATCACCTTGATACTTTACCTTCATTCCATCAACAAATTGATTTTCCAAAAGCACTACTCTATGTGCTGTCTTTACCAAAGTTTGAGAAGCCTTTTCAAGAATCTCTGTTGTTCCTTCTACTTCTCTTCCATATGGCGGTTCTTTATACGCTTTTATATATCCTTGAATTTGATTCAATAATTCATCCATACTATCTACCTCACTTTCCTAGTAAATCATCGTTTCATTACTTTCCAATTATCAATATTACTATCATCAAAAAATTGATGCACTTCATATTCTGTTATTGGCGTAATTCCATAAACACCATCATAACCAAGTCTTTTTAAATCATCTTTAATAAACTCCTCGGCTTCTTCAAAAGTCGGTTCATGTTCTGCTTTTATAGCAATACTATATTCCGCATCTACCAATCCTCTGCATATTTCACAACCATATTCTTTATTTTCTTTTGCCTTGACACCACAATCTAATTCATAAAATTTGTAATTACTCATATAATCTACCTCCATTCTTCACAGTAAATCCTCATTTCATATTATTCTCAAATTCTTTTAACCTCTCTTTTGAACCACCAAATTCATAACATTTGCATGGTTCATTATCGACAGATACATCTTTCCCGTATTTCTTCCCAAAACATCTGCCAAGCCATTCTTTTCTAGATAGCTGGCAGTTATGCATATTCATTTCATGTGTTATGTGCAAATGATTCATCTCCTTCTTAAAATTGTGTTCTAATAGTTACTTTTAAGACATTATCAACAACATTCCACTCTCTGACTGTATAATAACCAAATTGTCTTATAGCTTCATTTGCGTTATTAAATCTATGAGTATCAAAACTATGCATGTCATAAATTTTAATATGATTATCTCCTTTGAAATTTTCTAATAATTCTTTTACTTTCATACGTTTGTCCTTTCCAAAGAAACTCTTGTTTCATACTTTGCATTCTCTATATTCTTTTTCAGTTAATAGTCCTTCATCGCACATATCTTCAAGCGTTCTATATACAGCATTAGCTCTCCAACTTGCATATGAAAAACCATCAAACTCTCCGATAAGTGCATCTCTGTTTTCTTCACTTTGTTTTTCTAATTTTTCTGCTAATATGGAATTACGAAAGAAATATGCTTTATACATAGCTGCTTTAATTCTAAGATTCTCAACTTCATATTCCTGAGAAACTAATTTCTCTTGAGCTTCTAATAACTGTAACCCCATATTCCCTAATGGGCTTCTTTCAATTCTGTTTCCAAAATAAGTATAATTCATAAATCATCACTCCTTAATCTACCTGAATAATCAATCTAATCTGCCTTCCACCTACACAATCAATAACAATTCCGCTATCTATTGTGATATATTCTTCCGGATAACGACCAACTCTTTTAATTTCAGGTGCATTGCCAGTTTTCATTTTGTCATTGAAGAAATCAAACAATTCGTTCTCAACAGATTGTCTTGTGATTTCCATTACAACTTTGAATCCGTCATGACAAAATCCTGTCTCATCTGATAGCCAATCTGAGATCTCTTCAAGTGCGTATTCTCTATCTTTCTTGTACAGTTCTTCCAATTCATTTGGAATAATCATTTCCGTTGGAAGTTTATTGAATATATCCTTGTTTCCATCTGTGTCCCATTTAATATTTATTGCTTTTAACATAATCATCAACCGTCCTTTCTAATTTACTGGAATAACATATTTTTTACCCGTTGCGTTACACTTTGGACATGTTTCAATTCCATTTATATAATTTTCTGCTAACCATGCTGCGCCGCATTTTTTACATCTCATCTTCGTTGACCAACCACCATTCTTTTCGCTATCAATAGTTCCATAATCAACAAAGCCTACGATTGCATCACAATCAATTACTCTAATTTCCATCGAATCAACTCCTTATGAAATTGCTATTTCTTAACCTATCAATTTTTCTAACTCTACCATCCGTTCATGCTTAAATCCTAAAACTGCAAGTGACTGATTAATTCCTTCTGCATAACCTCTGTGATTATGTGCGGTATTTTCCAGAACATATCTTTCCGTTGCATTAGGATGTCTTGCAGCTACATCCAATTTGTCTTTTGCATCAATCGCATATTCAATAGCTTCATTCAGTAACTTTTCACATTTAATACTTTCTAATTTTGTCATTTTCATTACTCCAATCTATCCCAAATTCCATGTTTTAATAGGTGTACTCACTGAAATATCAAAGTGTTCATCATTCCGTAAATCTTCAACCTCTTTTCTAAGTACAATACGCTCAAATTTATTCTCTTTAATTGCTTTCTGAATTACTCTCATTGCACCTGCTTTTGATTTGTAATTTCTGTTAAAAGTAGCTCTCTTATCTTTATCTGCAAAGCCAACTACTTTATAATAAATTCTATCGGTTGCCTTCCAGAAATTTTCTGCAATGGGAATGAGAACATAATGTTCACGAATCCATTTAAAATCCTTTTCCGTTTTGCTGATATAAGAATTACTACCATCAATAAATTCTATATGCTGATACATTTCAATCACTCTCCTTTATTTGTGTAATACCATTTTCATTTTTCCATCATTAACTGTTACATCTAAGAACCACACTGCTATGTATCTGCCTGTATCATTCTTATGCAATTCATACCATTCTTTGTGATCTACACCATCATTTCTGAAACCGAATACGAATTGCTCTGTATCCATAGTTCCGTCATCTAACTTCTTATCAATTTTATATTTCCATATGATAAATAAGTCGCTCGCATAATGTTCACACCAACGACCTGCTTCTTGGATCAGCTTTGTTAAAATTGAGGAATAATTTATTTCCCATTTACCTTTTAATGGATTAAAATAACCTATCTCTCTTTTTGTTCCTAGCAACGCCTCTCTCAATTCTTTTATCTGTTCATCTCTATATTCAATTTCACATCTATATTCAGTCTTAAAATCTTTTTCCATATTTACTACCTCACTTTCTCTTTAAGAAACAGTTCTTTCATTTGGTTTTATACAACCGCTTTCCAATCAACTACCTGCTTATATCCGTCTGCCTGTAAGATATGAATTTCTTCATCCTTATCAAGTTCGTAATGATTTCTGAAAAATTCTTTTAATCCCTCTTCTCTTTCTGCCCTCCACAGTTCATCATGAGTGATTACATCTCCAAATTCTTCTTCGTCCGTTGTTACGGTAATATCAGAAATCTTTCCAAAATACATTGCTTCAAGCAAATCTGTATCCACATCTCCCATGACAATGTAATCTTGCCAATCGCCCTGACTGTATCCTCTGATTGTTCCAGTTTTAAAGGTGTCTTCTGGATAAAGAAGCCTAATTACATCAACCAGAATATCTTCTGTACATCTGCATTTATCATACATTTCTTTTAATTTTGCATTCACTTCATCAGATACATCCGTTGGATATTCGTCATAGCAATCAATATCATCCAAAATCTCTTTCGCTTTCTGATACCATTCTGCCTCCGTACATCCTGTAAAATCTCTATTGCCTGTAAGAACAACCTGTTCATCGAAGTTTTCACAACCACAATAATCTTTCCAGCCATGATTGTTATTGTATAGCCACCATGTTCCATCGCCTGTGTTATCTATTTTGATTTCTACCATATCAATCAACCTCACTTTCTTCCCATAAATCAATCAAACCAGGTAATACATAACCTAAGTCTATCCAGCTAAATTCATCAAACTCTTCAAGTTCTTTTAGTTCATCTTTTGTTGGAATTTCAGCACCCATAATTCGCTTTACATCATTTTCTGTTCCACCAGCTTCAAGTATTCTATGTAATGTCATTTCTAATGCACCAGAAATATCATCCCTCCCTTTTACTGTGATTGCATTCCGTGACCAATATTCATTACAAAGATGAAATGTTACAAGTGTTTCATTTTCTTCCAATAAATCTTTTAACTCAATCATTTCACTTACCTCTCAATCTCTATATCTGAAATCCGTTCTGCATACCTTGTTGCTTCGCTTTGCGTTCCAAATCCAATGTTGTATTCCCATACAGAATTATCTCCATATTTTACTTTGCGGAATATTTTGTATTTTTCACCAAGATCAAATTGTGCATATGTTACAGCTACATTTCCTTTTTCAGATAGCCATAACACTTCATCACCTCTGATTTTCATTTCACATTCTCCTTCCAATAAATAAGACAGACACATATGTTTGCGTCTGCCTTTATATATTCTCTTATTTCTAATCAATCTCATCACACTCTAAACTATCAACATCCCAATCAAGTTCATCAATCGGCTTATCCCACAATCCATTATCATCCGCAATATAGTTCATAATCTTTGCAAAACTACTTGCTTTTACCTTTTCCATTTCCTCTGTAAATTTATAAGTCGGCTGCATAGCATCGTCTGTTTCATAGATGTACATATCAATTGTGTTGTCACTATTTACGAATGCCTTGATAAAGCCCATCTCATTTTTATGGAAAATGAAAAATTCACATAACCTGTTATTGCAATTCCAATCAAACGGTGTACTGTCGTTCCCGTTCATATAATAAATAGCTCCGTTTGTATCCAACATATCATCCGTTACATTGGGATACATATTTCGTGCTACCTTAAAAATTCTTTCGATTTCTCTTTTAAATTCATATCCATTCATATGTTTTTACCTCCATAAATTTCACTGTAAATTACAATTTCTTCACTTTTTAATTCCACTCCATTCCAATTGATTGTTTCCATTTAACCAATCTTCTATATACTCCAATGGAGCTGCAACAATTCTTTCAATGAAATCCTCTGCTTTAATTTGATAAAACCCACACATAGTATTCCATTTCAAAGCTTCATCTGCGTATTCTCTTAGCCACTGGAATTTAGTATGTTTTAAAAAATGATTTATTTTCTCGTTAAATATCTGTTCCTGTGTCATAGTATCACTCCCTTACAATAGTGTAATAACTGCATTTCTGTACATTACTTTTCCGTACATTTCAACCTCTTTTCTATATACAATTCTCTTTATCTTATCTGAATGATAATTTTTGATAAAGTCAAGAAATTCTTGTGTTGGCTGCTTATCCATATCTAATTCAAATACATCACCAAGATAACCTCTATCCCCAACTACAACTCTTTGAAATCCTCTTGAATACCCACATTCGTTACCAAAGAATCGTACAAGAATATCATTTAGCTCAAGATACCATTTAACTCCTTCACGGATGTTTCCGTTTTCATCTCTAATCATTGTATTTTTAGGTGTTTCCTTATTCAACATAACACTCAACCTTCCTTTCAATTTTAAATTTCTTATATTCTGGATACGCTTCATAAATCCTTTTACACCAATCTTCATCCTTAATACATTCGCTTAAATACTTGTTATCAGGTGTGAAATAATATACCTTGTGTCCTTCTTCTGGTGAATCCTCTGTTGTATCTTTCCATTTTGTAATAATCACCATTTCATATTTTTTGTTTCCGTCATATGAAGTACCAGCTAAATGAGCTGTATATAATTTACATTCATTCATAGCGTTACCTCCTCAATAAATTTTTCAATCATCTTCCTATATGTATTAGTAACTCTCTTTTGTGTCCAGTATTTTGAATTTCCATATCTATATTTCTCATAAATCTCTTTTGCTTTCTTTTCATATTTCTGAGTAATTTCGTATGGAATTAATTTTCCTGGACAGTCATATCCAGTTACAATAACATAATCACCAAAGACATAACCATCACAAGCCCATCCTTCTACTCTTGTGCAATAATAACTTGCATCTTCAAAAGTAAATAATGTTTGCATTGGCTGATTACCAATGTTAATAATGTGATAATTTTCTTTTAAAAATTTCCGTGTAGCTTTCTCTTTCATATTAATCACCAACCTTTTCCATATATAATAAACTGACCAATATTCCTTCCAATGCACAAAAACATTGATCTGCATTCATATAGCCAAGTAGAGAACCAGTATTATTTTTCTTTATATGAAACTGATTTCCACATTCAATACTAATTGCAACAGATATTTCCGTTTTGCTTATTGCATTGATTGCACTGATTTCTCTATCAATCTTTTCACACAGTTCTTTTTCGCTTTCGCTTAAATATCCTGTAACTCCGTTATCCCATTTGATATTTAACATTATGAACACCACCTTTTCACAAGATATGTATTTCCGTTATATCTCACATCACACCAACCTTCAGAATTTGCCGTATACCAAAGCTGTTCCCACTTTACATAATCTTCCATATCTTCTGTATATGTGAATGGAAAATTCATATATCCTAAATTATAAAGTACTCTTCCATACCATTCTTCATCGGCTATAACTCCATTGCCTTCGTTATATTGTGAAGTTTCTGCATCAAAATCTACGATTGAAAAATTGTCAACACCACTTTCTATTATCTCATTGAGTAAAAATGCCTTTGTTAAAATCTGCAAATTATCTTCATCAGTTTCACTTAATAAAGCATTTAACTTTTCAATGTTTGTAAATTCATCTCCGACAGGTGTATCAATAATAATCCATTCGTCATTGCCTAACATATTCCGTAATTTTTCTTCATCCATCGGCAATGTAATTACATGGTCATTATTAAAATCAACCATTGTATCTTTTGTAATGTTTCTGATTACAATTCTCATAATTCATTTCCTCCTTGTAATAAAATAGGCAGCTAGGTATTTATTCTCCTAACTGCCTTTGCGTTTACTATAAATTTATTGCATTTCCGTTCTCGTCATATTCAATCGGTGCAATATGAACTGCATACCCGATTTCCTTTTCTTTATCGTAAATCTCCATTGTGCCGCTTGCACAAAATTCAAATGAGAACCGCTTGTCATCTGATTCAAGTAATTTAATCAAGTGATCCGTAAGTTCATTTAAGTTCCGTGCGTCCTCTTTTGACTTTTCAACACTTGTCATTTCGCTTCACTCCTTCCAAAGAAATCTTAGTTTCATTCTGATACTTCATACATCACTGGCAATGCTGTGAGAGGATATTTTACAATATCATCCACATACGGAAAATAATCTCCGACACAATTTTGCCTACTATATCTATTCTTTGTCACTTTAACTGTCATATAGAATTCATCAATATCAGTTACTAATACTGTTCGTTCAGTATTAGTAATTATCGTAAATTCTTTATTCATGTATTTTTCTCTCAAGCTATTGATATTCATCTTTTTACCTCCGTTTCCCTAGTAAATGCGAATTTCAAATACTACTTCTATTCTTACATATATTCGTTCATTTCACGTTCCATATCTTTTTCATATTGTTCATCCCACCATGCAGCATCTTCTTCCTCTTCCCATTTCCATTCCTTTTCTCTTGTTTCCTTTTCCTGTTCAAGATTTTTAATCTTACCTTTTATAAAATCTGGAATATAAATGTGCTTATATATCGTAAGTGGATTATCAAATCTCGTATAATCATCATCTGTCCATATAATGAAACCACCAAAAGGAAAAAACTGCACCTTATCTCCTTCACTAATTACTAAAGCACACGAAGCTGATAAATCAAGGTGAATCAAACTCTTCATTTTAGGATACATATATTTTGCATTATATGATTCCTTATCAGTTTCATAATCTCTTCTAAAAGGATGTTTTGTAACACAGACATACTTGCTATACATAAAGAATTTCTTTTTTACCTTGTACTTATATTCTCCATTCTTGTCTCTCCATTCTTTATCAAGCTCACTTCGTAATCCCATTGAATTAGTCTTACATTTTACTTCTGTAAGATCTTCCGATAAAGCTCTGTAGAATTCAAGCATTTTGTATTTATCGCACATTTTCCGTAATTTTTCTAAGACTTTTTCAAAATTGTCTTCTGTTACCGTAATTTTTCTCATATCCGTTACCTCCGTTTTTTCTAATGAAACACGCATTTACTTACAAGTTCTCAATATTACTTTTTACATTTGCAATATCTTCAATGAGATTATTCATATCCTTATCTTCGCTATATTCCATATTTTCGTGCATATATTTAGTAAGCTCATAAAACATTCTGATTTTCTGTTTATCATTCATCTCATCAAAACATTTCTGCATCTTTTTTGTCATTTCTACCATATTTATCACCTTTTACCTTTCCAAAAGAAATATCCATTTACTTGCCTTTACCACCATTCTTCTTCGTCATCATCAGATGTTTCCCAACCTTGATTCGGATCGCCCAATGATGGAGCAACTTTTTCATATTCCATTTCTCTTGTGGTAATCTTGATTGAATATTCAAGTGCTTCATTGTCTTCATCGTAACAAGCCATTACAATTCCAAGCCAACGAAGTTCACAATCCAATTCTTTTCCTTCATAGTATGCTTGCAAGTTTGCAATATCTTTTTCACTTGTACTACAATGCCAATTTTCATTCTTAATTCTACGAATGATTTCAGGAATCATTCCTTTGTTCCATTCTGGAATCAAATCGTATACATCGTATCTTCCGAAATTTCCGTATCCACCATAGCAGCCTTCATAAATTGCCTTTCCGTATTTCTCTTGAAATGGTTTTGGCACAAGCAAATATGTATCTGCTATCTTATTATCTACAAGCTGTTTATTTGTATCTGAATATATCCAACTGAACTGTCCCATATTTATTCCTCACTTTCTTAAACTCTCTTTATCCACAATACAATAACAACCAAAAGCGTCTCCAACCATGTCGTTATCTAAATCAAGTGACTGTAAAATTTCATTGAATGTGCCTTCGCTATAGTCTTCTCTGTAAATTTCAAGATACTTCTGTCCCTTTGTAACATAATTGCTTTCTGTTTTGCTTCTAAAACAATCCAGAGCATTCTGTAAACAATCGGCTTTTCGTTTTGTATCATTCCAATAAGTGAAATATGTTCCATAATTCCACTGTTGATCTTCAGGCTGCGTTGGATCATAATCATTTGCTACGCAATATTGTGTATCACTTTCGCTTTGTAGTAATGCATAGCCATCTTTCCGTAAAATCTCTTTCCATTTCATGCTAATCAACTCCTAACTTTTTAATTTGCCTATAACAGTCATACCACCGACAATACTGTGTTTCCGTACTTCTCTTTGCCACAACATCCTGTTAATTGATTTCGGCACACTAATTACTTCTCCGTTTGCATTCACAAATTTCGTATGGCTTCCGTTACAATTATGCCCATTATTTAAAGCAAAATATCCGTTCGCTTCAAGAATAGGCTTGACAATCCGTGTATCATTTGTCCATCTTCTCTTTCCCATATCAACCAATCCTTTCCTTATTATAATGTGACCGTATAGCCGCTATCCCAGCTTCGTATTTATATGTTATATGTATTTGGTTTGCTTTTCTGATATTTTTCTTACCGATGTTTCATATTAATCACTCGCTTTCTATATTTTTATTCTCTGTTTACTTGCTGATTTCTGTTGAAAGAATATCATACAGTTCTGCATCATTTTTTACGGGTAATACTTTAGCCTCGTAAAATGAAGCACCTTTGCAATTCTGTAACATTTTCTCTTCAACATTGATGCCTTTATTATTTGCATAAAGTTTCTTAATAACTTTTATATTACGTGGGGTAATTGCATTCTTGCTTGAGCCAGTCCAATTAAGGTCTTTAATCAATGCAACAATTTTATTCATCAGTTCATTTTCCTTCTTTGCCATACGAAGCATTACTGAAGATGGATTTAATGATCCTATTGGATTATCAATAATCTCTTCATCTGATGGAATCTGAATGTCATTTGCTTTGCAAATATTTCTAAATGCAACATAATCAGGCTCATTTTCTTCAACAGCAGCTCTATACATGTCATTGTTTGACATTGTTTTTCTGCCTTTCTTCTGTGCAAGAAATACCTTTCTTGCTTCTTCTTCATCGCAATTGAGGACTTCAACAAGAATCATTAACTGCTTTTTCATACTGATATTTCTAAGAATAAAAGCAATTAAGCGATGTGCACCATCAGCAACATACAATTTTCCATTTTTAATGTATACTTTAATCGGATCAAACTGATTTTCGTCAAAGTTAATACTAATTTCCTCTGCTGTAGCAAAATCTGTATCTCTCTGCCATGTTGGAATATGTATAAGTGTCGGATCAATTTGAATGTATTTCTTTCCTGCAATTATAATTGACTGTCCTGGTATTAATTTTGATTCAATTTCGCTTAATTCCTCTTCTTCACTTTTCTTTTTATTTTCTAAAATAAATGCGTTTACCAGACTTGGTTTTCTATATCTTCTGTCTTTTAAACGTTTTCTAGCAGCACCTACAACCTTGCTTTCTCCATGAGTAAAATCATATCCAACATCGTGTATCTCGATTTCACCACGGTTGATTTTAAGAAACATGCAGATTCTATTTGCTATATCTGTTGACGGTTCGCTTTTTCCATACTCGTAGTTCTGAACAGTACTCACAGACATTCCCAATTCTTTTGCAAGTTCCTTCTGTGATACGCCTGCCTTTGTCCGTAATTCTCCTAATTTCTTTCCATTGATTTTGCACATAATTTTTACCTTTTTAACCTTTCTTGTTTTAATTTTTTTTGCATAAAAATAACGGCTTGCTTTCGCTTGCCGTTTAGTTGCTAAACTTCTTTAAATACACCAGATTTAAGCATATCTGTTTTCCAACATTCAAAATCTGGATATTCTTTTTTGTCTGCCATATCTCTATAAACTTCATGCATCTGATTTTCTGTGAATGTTTTGCCTTTCAGCGGTTCTTCATAAGTGATATATTTCATTTTTCGCCACTTCCATTCACAATATATTCATTTGCATCTTTGCAACTTTCCATTCCGTGACAACAGATCCTGTCGCCACAGTTTACACAAAGGTTGTATTTGATTTCTTTTACCTGTTTTTCAGTCATGCCGTTCATATCTCTTCCTCCATTAAAAGATATTCATGATAAGCCTTTTCTGTTTCAAAAAGCTGATACTTTCCCTTTGTGTACCCCATGTATCCATCTGGGACATAATAGCCTTTACATTTAATCATCTGTCTGTACCTCCTTGTTTATAATAATCCGCAAGCAGCCATTAACTTCTTTGCAAATGGATGTTTGTTTTTATGTAACTGCTCTGCAAATTTTTGCTCCCTTGTATAGCATTCTTCTGCATACTTCATGTTTAAGTATGCAATTTCAGCTTCAGGTCTTGTATCTACAATTTCAGTTCCATTATAGGCACGAAATATTATTGTTTTTTGCATTTTATTGTGCCTCCCTTGCCGTGCGCAAAATCCGTGTTATTTCGTTTTCTGATGTTGCTATTTTGATTTTTTCAATTACTTCTTCGCTGTAACATAATTCTTTTGCAATACGAATTGCGTCATATCTTGCCTTTCCCATTTTGTTATTCTCCCTTCTGTGCATTAAAAAAGCGATGCTAACGTCTGTGCTAACATCGCTTTGCTCATATTGTGGGTTTTAATTCCCTGTGGTTTCCGTTTAACATCGGATCGTACCGAATAGATCCGTGACGGTGATTTTGCCTTTGCTACTTCGTAGTCACAATATGCATTGTGAATTGTTTTTGCTTTTTCTGACATGGTTTTGTCCTCCTTTTATTTTTCCCAGTTATTTTTACAGGCTTCTGTTTCGTTCGGAATATCTTTCAAAAGATCCGTATAACTTGCATTTGCCTTGTTATCAAGTTGACATGTTACATCTTTCAGTTCGACCGTGATATAATCATCTTTTACATACCAACATGCTACGTCCGACAATGGAATTGCCTTTTCTAACTGAATAGAATTGATAGCTGTTTTAGTTATAATCTGCTTTGGTGCTGTGGATTTGCCTATGAAAAAGGCTGCTGTGATGAGTACTGTGGTTGTGATGAAATATAATATTTTGTTTTTCATGGTTCGATTTCCTCCTTGATTTATTACGTGCTCCCTTGTATAATTATTTTACAAAGGAGGCTTTTATTATGGATAAAATTAAAACAAGCGAATTGATTTCAAAATTAGCTTTAGCTTCTGAAGAAGCTTGTAAATGTGAAGATATTAATTTTGAGTTTGCATTTCATGGTGCAATCAAAAAAGATATGAACGACACAATTACAGTTGCAGAAGTTATAAAACTTTTGCGTACTATCAGTGACTTTGATCGCTTTGCTTCTATTCGTACTACTTGTAAAGTATTACAAGAATTAGGCATTATCGAAAACGATGTAGATGTTTTTGATAATACTGCTTTTCGTTCTGAATTAAAGAAAGTATTTGGAAGATAGACTGTCTTAATCGGCAGTCTTTTCTTCTCTCGTAATTCCTGTATAATCAAGCGTTTTCTTGATATCTGTGTGTGAGAAATGGTCAAGAACTTCCTCAAGTTCTCTGTCTGTTTCTGCCTGTGCGACATATGAACCATTGATATAAGCCATTGTGCTACTCTCCGTATGTGTGATCCCAAAAGTTTCTCCGTTTTTGTTTGTGTACTGATACATAATAATTCCTCCTTATTGTTTGTTTTTTTGGGTATAAAAATAGCACCCGGAAATTGGGTGCTTGGTTGCGTTTATAGATTTAATTTTGTATAATAATTTTAGGGCATACAGAAATGAGGTATAATGAACAATAATAAAATTATTACACATGAATTACCTATATCTGAGAAGCTATATGGCATTTTAAATGATTATATACACGAAACAGAATACGATGAAAAATCATATAATAATATTGATGAATTTATTATCGAAGCAATTGTTGAAAAATTTAATAACGAAAACGAAATTTTCTCAGGTGAAGTAGATGAAAATGGTTTCGTAACTAAGTAACCAATACATATAAAATTTATAGTATGCCCTATATTTCTTTAAATTGTTTTTGTAGATTTTCGATCTGTTGTTTTATGTTTGCCTTTGCTTCTCTACGCTCTTCATAATTAACCTCTGGGATAAATTCCATTATTTCGTCAGGCATACAACAAAAGAAATCGCATATTTTACATATACTATCTACAGTAATAGATTCATTATGAAGCATTTTAACAAGTGTATTTGCACTTATTTTTGCTTCGGTCTTAAAAACTGTCTGTGTTATGCCTTCTTTTTTTAATTTTTCAAACAATTTGTCATACTTTACGGTCATGTTATATGCCTCCAATGTCGTTCATCTCCTTTCATAATAGCATATAATTTCGCTTTTGTAAAAGGGCAAAGTTGTCCCTTTGCCCTTGGCAGACTACTCTTTTACATTGAAATTTTGTAAAGTATACTTTTCCAATGTGCAACACATATAACTGAAAATAGCATTCTGATACAGTTCGTCATCTTCTGCAATACGTTTCCAATTTGCATGAGTATCATCTGCATTTGCCTTTAGTCCTCCACCGTACTCCTGCCATATAGTATAGCGTGAGCCTACATTCATTTCAGACAGCATTTTATCCATCTGACGCAAAGACTCTATTCTCCGATTTACAGACCATTCATTGATTTTTAGCATGGTAATCCTCCTATTTTGCCTTTATAATTTTACCATACTATCGAACCTCCATTCTAGTGCTAATATGCACTATGAAAAGGCAGACTTTAGTATATTCTGCCTTTCGGTACTGCATACTAATCTCTAATATTTGACGCAACAACGCTTGCATTTCCGTGACCATACCAGTGTGCGGTTTCTGTTACTTCATTCCAATGCAAAGGATTATTGATCTGATACGTGTTAATTCGTGAACCTGTTCCCTTTTTATGCAAAGCATAACTTTTCATCATATTTTGGCAATCATCAAAGGATAGATTTTCCATTTGAATTTTAGGAATATAGCCCAACTTTTCGCAGACAGATTTTACCCACTTATAGCATGGATGATCTGCATTTACTAAGCATAAAGTCCAATGTGTTCCATTAAAAATATTTACAGGTAGCTTTCCGTTAGTGAGCCTGTAGTCATTGCATACCCAAAATATGCGTTTACCTTGCTTATCCGTAAAACGTCCATAGATTGAGCCTTGATAGATTGCAAAATTATCCGGAAATTGTGTAACAGTTCCCTTGCATAATCGAATGTAAAATTTTGGTTCGTGTTTGATTTTTGACATAGTACACCTCCTAAAATTCCCAACTATGTTTTGCTTTATCAGGTAAAGCAATTACCGAAACAGAAGAACCCCAACAATCGAAGATTTTACCTTCCATTGCACAACCAAACTCATTTGCAGAGTTTGACAGTGTTACTAGCTGAGAAGCAACGGAGCAAATTTCATCTCCGAAAAGCTCAGAGTTGCAGGTGATCTGGTTTGCAAGTTTATGAATTTCTGATTTTTTAAATTTTAACATGGTTAAATTCCTCCTTAAAATTAGACAGACTTTGAGCCTGAATTTTCTGTTTTAAAAGTTAAAGGATAAGCAGGGAATCGAACCCTGCACACCTACTGTTTGCGCAGTATCATCCTATTTTGTTTCGCTTTTCTCTTCTGTAGTTTCCGGCTTAATAACCTCATGTTTTGACGCATTATCAAGAACAACTGCACAAAGAGTTGTAAAAGCTGCAATCTGAACTTTTTTATTGCCTGACTTGTCTGTATAGTTAAAGTCAGAGAATTTAATAATTTCTATTCCATCTTTCTTAGACTTAGACTGCTCACGTTTAGCAGAACCTCCAAAAGTTGCAAGGAAGTTGCGGAGATCCTTATCTGTGAAATCAGATTTTTTTGTTTTAATGCCGTAGAAGTGATCACCTTCAGAACCGATTAACTTATTAAATACAGGACGTAAAGCATCTTTTAAGTCCTTCATAGAACCTTTATTGTAGTAAGCCTGTACTGCCTTGGAAATATCGACACCGCCTTTTTCAGTGTCGAAAATATCAGCGTCAAGCTGTACATTTTTATAGATAGCATGAGCCATCAAAGTAATATGTACACGGTCAGTCGGACACAATGCTGTCACGTTGTCAATCGGAATAAGGTTTTTAATCTCTTCATTGAGTTCTACAATCTCATTACGATCTTTGATAAACTGCCCTGCATCTACACCTAAAGTTTCATTGATGGTTTTTTCATCGCAAGTCAAAACGTCAATATCAGCGTGTAAGTCCTCAAGTTTTTTCTTGCCATCTTTAAATGATTTTTTATCCTGCATCCGTGAAAGTTCAGTATTGCGAACTAAAGTTCTAACGTGTCCTGCAAAGTCAAAAGTTGTGTCCTTTAAAGAGTTAGTTTTTGAATAGAATTTTTCTGAATTTAACATAGTATCTCCTTCTCTCATTTAACGCATGAGTGCAATATAATTATTTTTTTGGTAAAGTCGCAAGTGGAATCGAACCACTTCTCAAATGTGCTTAATTCACAACCGCTTAAAAAAGCGTAGACTGAGCCTGCTCAATGCGACTGGATAATTCAACATTTTTCATGTTTACTCGGTGGCTTATTATTGTAATGTGCGGAATGTGCTTATTGTAATAATTTACAATTACACTGTATAACTTGCGTACCATGTTATACTTATGTCGTATTGCCATACTTTTAACGCTTGACATATAAAGCGGTACTGTATTAAAAAATCTTGCCAGGTTGAAACAACCTCTTTAAATGTGGTATAATGAACCTGCTATGTAAGTAATTTAATGTTTTTTACCACAAAACAAGTGATACACTTGTAAAGATTATTTAATACGTTTATAAGTTGCTGTCTTGCCGGTTACACAACGCCGTAATGGTAATTGATAGCCACTTGACTATCAATGAGGTTTCTATCATTCCTACTATTCACGTGCCTGCTATAGTGTGGCTTTACTGAATTGTTTCATTAAGGTATCAATTCAACCTCTTGTAAACTTCTTGCAAGTGAACTATACGTTGTTGTATATGACAACTTTTTTATACCGCTTCGGGTAGGCTGTATAGTTAGCCGTGAGGTTTTACATCGTTCTTGGATGGTTCTATCTTGACTAATGATGTCAAGTGAGGTTCGGTGTCCTCTTTACAGATGTGCTAACATGGGACTTGTTTTATGTCATGTCCTCTTGACACTTTGAATTATACTCTTTTAAGACTGTATTTCAAGTCTTTTTTGAGATTATTTTACAGTTTGTTACTTTTGTATAGTTTTTGTGTGGTTTTTGTGTGAGTTGTTGTGGATATTTACTAATAGATTGTTTTGTTATAGGTTTTAGTTATAACTAATTTGTTTGTTATCGGATTAACCTATATAAAAGAATGAAATAACGATATGGTTATAAATAAAACCTATAGCAAACATATGTTCGAATATATTCTGCTCAAACAGTCCAGATCTGATTTTATCGAACATTTGTTCTATCTGAAATCCCACGGAAAAATGGAGAAAAACCGTAACAAAACATGTGTTCGGGGGTGGCAAAAACTAAAAAGATAGTTGTATTTTATCAGATTGTACATAGCAGGTTGTTCTATACACCAACTCTAAAAATTTATCTCCTCTTAATTATCAAAAATCCCATAAAAATAAGGTAAATCTGTCATTCAGATAGAATTTATCCTTTATCGTACTCCATATCGTCAAAACCCACTAAAATTAAGCATTTCACCCACTTTACAACCAAAAAATCAAACCATCATCCCGCCAAAAATTCACCCACAAATCCAAAATCTTCCTTATTTATAAGCACTTTTACCGATAACGATTTTTCATCCAAAAATCGTTCAAAACATACTCTCGCCACACTTCCAACAGGGGGTACTTAAAAACTGCATACAAAACCACTCCAATAAGAGAATAACTATATAACCAATACAAAAAATAATTATTCAACTTAAAGGAGAAAACACAAAATGAATACATATTTAATACCAACAACAGCAGTATATTGTTATGAGCCTTATGACCATATTTATCTTGTATATGCCAGCATCCCACAAGAAGCGTATCAGACAGCTTGTAATAATTTACAAGGAGAATATATACCTCAAGAATTGCCAGAGTATGAATCATACCCGTTTGAATTATATAAACCAGATGACACTGCTACTTTCCCATTTCCAGAATCTCAAAAATATGATATACTTACAAAAGCGTTTAAGAATACAAAAGGGGCTGAACATATGGTACATTTTAATGTAAACTGGAATGAATATACTGAACTTTTATCTAAAAAAGCAGATAAAGAAATTTGGTCAAATCCGACTTATCCTAATAATGGTATATTAACTAATTATCTAGTTCATACCTATAAACGTCTTAGAACAGAAAGACAAATTATAAGAAAAGATAATTATGCTTTATTTAATACAGGACTTTTTACCAAATATTATGAATCAATATATGCATATTCTGATCAGGAGTATAATGTATCATTTCTTACTTGGCATGAATTAAATCAACATGGAATATCTGAACGTCCTCAAAAAGCCAATTATTTTGAAGATCCTTCTCTTCTATTGTTTGATTGGCATTATCCAATAGACATACATTTCAAGCATATTTTGGAAGATGAAAAGAATAAAGAAAGATTACCAAAAGGATTTTTAGAAAAAGAAAATAAAATGTGTATCTTAACAGGCGCAGTTGAATTAATGAAACGTAGAGTTTCAGCAAATTATAAATTAGCAATTCCACAATGTTATGAAGATAAAATCCAATTATTACTTCCTTTATGTTTAGACACAGACGAAGGAAAACCTGATTTAGCTCTTGCAGTTACAAAATTAGATAATTGTTATCAAGGATATACATGCTTAACACTTGATATGGCATATAATAATGCTCGTCTCATAGCTAAACCAGAGTCTAGTTGGTTATATTCTAAATAAAAATTAATTATTTAAGACAGATTGATTACTCAGTCTGTCTTATTTTTATACAAAAATATACCACTACACTCTCTGACGCTCATATTAGCCCAAATAAGCCATTTTAATTCTTACCCTAGCAGCTCTCCACCAACACAATAAAAATCATTTTTATGGGCATTTTACAACGTCAAATAAAAGAGAATCGAATCATATATTTGTACAATATCACCAATTCTACAACTATGTCAATTTACAATTCTATACATATTTACCAACTATCAATTAGAATATCATCCCAAATATCTTATGAGACAGCATAAAAATAGTCCCTTGATAGGGACGGTATTTCTGACGTTAGGAAGAAATAATTTTGGGTAGACATATTTCATTACTAATCACATCTCAAGTAGAGAATATATAAATATCAATCTTCAACTAAATCAATACCAAAAATATAAAAGGAGGAATCAAACATGATTACAGAAAACGAAATGCCAAAGTATCTCAAATCAACAGAAAGTAATATTTCAAAGAGTAACCGCAAATCAAAGCACAAACATCAATATAAAGAATGTTTAATCCAATATAGATTCGCATTTATAGGAAAAACCTATCTTAATACAGGTTTATATACCTACTGTACTATTTGTGGAAAAATAAATGAGCGATTCAAGGAAAATAAATCTATTGTAAAAGATTATATCAGAACAGTAGATACTCCAATAGGTAAATGTTACTCTCATATTCCTGACGAGGAATTATATGAAAAGTACCATGATAAATTGCCAGTATTCTTTGTAGAGGATATTTATAAAGAGAAGTATGTTGATTTGGAAAGAGAGAATAATACGGAGAATAATTCAGAAGGAGAATGATATTATGAAGAAGTCAATTTTATTTAAAAGAACAAGAAAATCTGTTATAAGAAAATTATCAAATCCCTATATAAGAGAAAATCTTGAATATTTTGGATATATGTTTTCAATATTAGAAATATGTTATATGCTATTTCACTTAAAGGAAATAAATAATATGTTTCAGCATCAGGAATAATATAGGTACATCATATATGTACCCAAATGAAAGTACCAATCCAAAACACCATGTACCTAAATCAATCAATAACAACCAACCAAAAATTTATGGAGTTTGTATGTAGCGTAAGCGAAATACAAACGGAATATTCTTCTCTTGATAATATGAGTCTATATAGATATAGACTGCACAAAATTGATAGCTGGGATGTACCCAAATGAAGTAAATTTTCACTTTTGGGTACATGCTGTATGTACCTAAATGAATTTTTAACAATTTCATGCAAGTGCAACTTTTAATGTTTTTGTGAATTCAAATGGAGAATATACTATTGAATCACTTATTACACTCTCATCTCACAAATTGTAACTGTAAATTATGTTTTAGAAGAAAGGAAAGAAAATGGGTAAAGAAATAACGAATGTCTCTATTGATATTTTAAAGGTGCATCCACGTAATACCGAATTTTTTGATGATATTTCTGGTTCTGAGTATGAAGAATTTAAAAATTCTATAAAAGAAGAAGGTATCATTTCGGAAATTATTGTTTCACCTGATATGACTATTATTTCAGGACATCAGCGTTATAAAGCTGCAAAAGAACTTGGAATAAAAATAGTACCAATTAGAATCAGAGAAGATTTAATTGATGAAGATAAAAAACTAAAGGTTTTACTTGCTGCTAATTTTGGAAGAAGTAAAAATGATGATAAAAAGCAGAGAAAAGTTGCAGTTGAGTATGTAAAACTGTGTGGATATGGAAACGGAGGAGATAGAAAAGCACAAGCCCAAGTTGGACATGTGCTATCTTTGGAAGAAATTGCAAATCAACTTGGGACTTCAAAAACAAATCTCAAAAGAGCTTTGTCTATAGAGCGAAATCTCACAGAACCAATGAAACAATTGCTTGATGATGGAGTAATTTCAAAAACTGTTGCATCAGATGTTATTGCTTCTCTTTCTGAGAATGAACAAGAAGATCTAATTTCTAAACTAGATGTTACTCAAAAATATACTCAAAAACAAATACAACAATATATTAACGAGATAAATCAGCTAAAATCACAATCTGCCAAAGAAAAAATAATTGATAAAACTGATTATGATTTAGAGAATAAATATAAAGAAGCTATGTCCCAAATTTCTAACTTAAAGACGAAAATCAATAACTTGGAAATTATGAATAGTACATTAAAATCTTCTAATGAATCTAGTGAAAGTCTTTTGCAATCATATAAAAAAGAATCCGAAGAATACATAAAATTGAAAAATGATATAGCAACTTTGAATTTAGATCCAAGTGGAGACTATAACGTTATTGAGATTTCAAAAGACATTACAACTCTTGTAAATGAAATAGAAAAGTTATTATCTACTACTCTATCGCCATTAAGATATTCCAAAATTCTACCTGTTATAAAAGATAATACAGCTTTAAGAAAAAATTTAGAGAATATTATATATATGGTGAATGATTGGTGTGAAACAATGGCTGAAACAATCGGTGTTACTACAAACAAAAATATAATTGATATGGAGGAATTGAACTAATGGGTAAACTTATTGTAAATGAACAGGATGTCAAAAGAATTGTAGATGAGTCTACAACCAATAAGACAGGAATTATCAATCAATTTGTAAATAAAGAAATTCAAGCAGAAGTAAACAAACTTCATTTGGATCTTAGTAATTACAATTTAAAACATAAAGAAGAAAATAACGAAATCAATAAAGCTATCAAGAATTTGCTTGAGAGAATTTCTATCTTAGAAGAACAGAAAAAAGATGAAATTACTGTCAATAACTTAAATAATTCAGAACTTAAACCACCAGAAGTCAATGATATTCTTGATATTCGCAGTTTATGCAGAGAGTTAAATATTCCAGGGTTTGCTCCTACTAATCTTAAATATTATTTATATGAGCATGGAATTTTTGATATGAAAATTAACGAATTTAGAAACTCGTATTTTATTAAGTCAACTTTTTATGAATCTGTAGATAAAGAATTACTTAATTATATTCATATTTCAAAGAAAAAAATCACATTTAGTAAAGACATCATTACATATTTTGAGAGTAATCAAGATAAGATCAGGGAGTCTATTATCAGATATGAAAAAAAAGAAAAAGAATATAAAATTGCTCGAAAAAACGTTTCTGTAAAAAGAGTAGAAGATTACAAAGAGGAGGTAAAGCGAATTTGTGGCATGAATAGTTCCGCTAAATGGACTCCAATGTATAAAGAATTTTCAAAGACATTTCCTAATTTTTATAAAGATTGGGAAAAGGCAGATAAAAAATTCAAAGAAAATAATCTTGAACATCCTGATTGGAATTATCCAAAGGTTGACTTTATAGTTAATGATATGCAACAAGGAAATGTTTTACTTAAAATTGCTTGCCAACTTTACGTAGATTAACATAGCGAGGTGATACGTCTTGCCAAACTATGTAAAAATTCCACGAGAAATCATTTATGATAAGGATCTCTCATCTAAGCGTGTAATAATCTTCTCATATCTTTGTGCAAGGCGTTCACTTGACGACACAGTGGCATTTTCTATAACAGAACTTTGCCACTGGTCTAAATTGAAACCCAATTACAGAGATGGAAAGATAAATCAGAAATATTATGAAGTTCTATTGCTTCTCTCTCATTATGGATACTTTGAATCGTGTCCAGATTTTGAGAAAAATCTAAAAGAAAAGACCAATTCGGTCAAATATCAGCAAGTAAAACTTAATATAGAAAAATTTGATGTACCTGATAAATTTGGAATTATTTATTTTGATGAGTTGTATGCAATATTAAATTTTAAAGAAAAATTGAAGGATAAAGAGATTGATACTGCAAGAATATCATCAGCTTATATTCTACTTGTACTCTCTTATATTCGTGTTAATTTGAATCGAATGGATGGCAAACCGCTATGTTGTTATAGATATTTTAAGACTATTTCAGAAGATATTGGACTTTCTGAAAGATATATCAGTCGCATAGTTAATATTTTAGAAGCACTCAAAATTGTGAAATGTCAGCCTATGAAGAGAGAAATATATATTAAGGATGGTAAAGAAAAATACGCTACTACCCCAAAGGTATTTGCTGATTATAGGCATTTTATTCACGATGAACATGAACAAAGAATTGATAAAGAATATAGTCCTGATAAGGAAATAAAAAAACAGATAGAGCTTTTGGAGAATAATAAAATATAGAAACTATAAACGCAGCACTCAAAGGAGCTGATGCAAAATGAACAAATTATTTTTAAACAGAAAAGGAGAACTAATTAATGAACAGAACAGTAACAATTACATCAAAGAACCATAAATACCAGAATACATATGGTGGACTAATCACAGAATATGATTTCTGCACAGATTACCCTCGAAAAGACAAAGCACCTTCTGTTGCAGATCGAATTTTTAAAGATTTTGCTTTTGATAAGCAATGTAGAAAGAATGCAGAAGGAAGAGATAGAAATGAAGAAAATAAACACGAAAAGATTATTCAAATTATTTAGCTTTGTAAAGTAAATAGAAATTTCATTTAGAGAATATATAAGTGGAGGTAATTTTATATGAATTTAAAAGAATTGATTGATTGCATTACAAAAAATTACGGAGTCTTTGGAACATATTTAATTGGATCAGAGTTGGATGCGCTTGGTGATCTTCCTGATATCCCAGAGGGATATATGTTTTATAAAGTAAATTGTGACGAAGATGTAGAAAATGTTAAAAACATGATGAGAGTTAAAAATGCAAAAATAAATGAATTATATCCCAATGCAGAGAATGAAATTCATCTTGCACTTGATGATTATGAAAGCAAGTGTTTTTTAACTGCACTATTATTTGAGAACGTGTTTAATTATTGGTATGGTAAAAATACCAGAATTAAATATGAATTGGATGATAATGAGAAAATATCTGAATATGATATTTTCGTAATGGAATTATGGGATTGGGTTAGAGATGAATTGTCTACTGACGAATTGAAAAAATATGCTTTAAATTTCAAAAAGGTGGTGATGGAATAATAAATGAGTGAATATGGGATTAAGATAAAAAACATCAGTGCTGGTATGTTGTATGATGTTAATCTTGGAACACGAGATTATTTTACATATACTGATGCCATGTTTAACAATAGTTTATTTAGTTTTTTCTTGCAAAAGAACGGATTGAATATTTATAAAGGAAAATCTGGTAAGAAAAATGAAAGTACACGAGATATAATTTGTCTTGATTATGAATTCGGAAGTCGCTCTTATGATAATGAACACGCTCGATTAGAAAAGTTATTTAATGATATTGATGGTGATTCCAAAGAACGTATCAAACAGGCACTACAAAAAGTTGAAGATAGAAAAGATTTGTATGATGAAAAATCACGAGATGAAATTCGAGAGTATTTTTATGAGAATGGTGTTAATGTTACATATAAACGCAAACGCAGAGACGGAACAATTAAAGAAGAAACAATTCATTATGAGATGCTTTTTCGTACAAGTGCCAAAGCTAAACTTGGACAAGTTATTTTCATAAATAGTAAATTATATGACATTGCATATGATTGGCTAACAATTGGACTTGGAAAAAAAATGAGTCATGATAATGCGAAAATCGTTGAAATGTCAGCTTATGCTCCACTTACCACATCTACAATTATTGGTACACTTCATATACCTGTTGAGGATATTCTAATTCTCAAAGATCAGGATTCCTTTTTTGAAACAATGACAAAAGTTGTTAAGGCGGAAGAATACGAAGTAGAAGTCAAAAAGAAAAATAAAGAAACTAATAAAAATGAAAAGGTAATTGAAAAACGTAAAAAATGTGTTGTATCCGAAGAAAAACGTCAAGTAAAAAATACAATTTGGGATGGTATGGCACTAATCGAAGCTGATTCTAATTACCTTTGCTTACCATCGTATGTCAATGGAATGGCTTTGCTCAGAAATCATCTTTTTAAGGCATGTGCTTTTAAGAGCTATATTCAAAAGTTCTTTAAAGACTGGTGCGAGAAAAATGGATATGATTATGATACATATCAGATTCAAGATATGTTTGGTAAATGTCATTATCTGAAAGACATTAAAATGATAACTACTGATAATGCGATTAAATGGAAGAAATTTCAAGACCTCATGGGTAGTAATATTACTGAAGCATATGAGTATTGGTGCAAAAGAATTCATGGAGATGGTGATATATGGGGCATTGTTAAAACTGATCATCCAAGTAAATTAGGACAATATCAGCAGTTGAGTTACCAAATGATAAATACTCTTCCATGTACGAAGGACGATGTAAAAGACATTGCTCAGATTAGTATTGATTATGTTGAATTACTTAAACGTGACAATGATGAATTTGAAAAGTTTCTTAGAAAGAATGCAAATGAGGTAAATCATTATGAGATGCTTGCCGATTTATATGCTCAAAATCATGAGTTTGGAAATAGTACATTTTTTAGAGAAGAAAAAAAGAAAATTATCTTTGATTATGTATACAGAATGAGAAAAGGAAAAATTATGGTCAATGGTGATAATTTGACTGTATGTGGTAATCCTTATGCACTTCTGCTCTATTCTGTTGGTGAAGATTTTGAAAAAGATCCAACACTTTCTCAAGAATATAATTGTATTCAGTGTTATACTAAACGTTTCGATAACAATGAATATCTTGCAGCGTTTAGAAACCCACATAATTCCCCAAATAATATATGTTATTTGCATAATGTCTATTCAGAAAAAATGGATAAGTATTTTGCATTTAGTAAAAATATCATAGCAGTTAATTGTATTCATACGGATATCCAAGATAGAGCAAATGGGATGGATGAAGACTCGGATTTTATGCTTGTCACAAATCAATCAACAATTGTCAAATGTGCAGAAAGATGTTATAGAGATTTTTATACTATCGTAAATGCATTACAAGAGTCTGGTATTACCTACAATAACACAAAAAAAGATTATGCTGCTATGGATAATAAGTTTTCAAAATCACGTATGGGAATCGGATATTCAAGTAATTTGGCTCAGTTGGCAATGACCTATTATTGGACAGAATTACAAAAAGATAGTCCTGATGAGAAAAAACTTAAAGAACTCTATGATAATTTTATCATTTTGTCTGTTCTTGCACAGGTTATTATTGATGGATGTAAAAGAGAATATGAAATTGATGGTAATAAGGAAATTGATAGAATTAGCAAACTCTCTTGTATGAGTATTAAAAAGATTGTCGGTTATACTGAATCTGGTAAACCAAAGTATAAGAAACACGATTTCCCTGAGTTTATGAAATACACAAGAGAAATTAAATATACCAAAGATGGTAAAGAACTTCCGCAAGAGGAAGTTGATGAATCAAAAAACAAACTTAAAAGTCGTATTAATAGAGAATTGTTATGTCCTATGAATTGGCTTGAAGATTGGATAAATAAAATTCAAAACGCCTCTACTTCGGATACATTATCAACCGAATCTTTTTTTATTAAAATGAAGGGGAAGGCTAATGATAAACAAATGACAAAAATTATGCAATTAGTTCAGGAATATGACTCTTTTGTAAAAAATACAAAATTAAAATATATAGATGATGATGAAGAGTATAATAAACAGATTTGTGAAAAATCAAAAGAAGTAACTGAATCAATAAAGAAAATTAAAATAGGTAATATAATTACAATAAATAGACTGATTGAGATAGCACTTGGTTTAAGCAATGAAGAGGGGGCATCTAAAAGGAGGAAGTATTCGCCTGAAAAATATACAAGAAAAATTCTCAATCTATTGTATAAAACCAACAAAGAAAAGTTTATGCTAAGTTTCAATAGTGATAAATGTGTATAATTTTTTCGGCAACTAATTGTGCAATTTTACCAAAAACATAGTAAAATCAAGGCTTTTAGCGTTCAACTTAACGTCCGTAATATGGAGGGAAGAAACCGCAGAGTTGCGTTAGTAAACTCCCACGCCATTGCCAATGCGTGTAATAAATAAGGGCTTGCAAGTTTAAAAAGTATACTAGGGGCAGACGTATCATTATCTGCCCCGAATATAAAACAATGAAATCAGCTTTTCTTGGCTGATAAAACAGAGAATATAATAATGTAAAGTTCGTCTAACATATGGCTATAAGTTAGTTGGTGTGATGCTATATGAAAAACTTGTGCATGTGTGATAAAACCAGTTAAGTTCATCAAGCGAGACTGTACCATGCATTTTTGCGGAAGATATATAGGAATCAAACCTATGGGGAACGATTCGAGGCGTTTTCAAACAGAACAATTCTAAAGATCATTTCTAAGATTGGTACATATTCATATTGTACTCCTCTTCTTATATGTGTCGGTGACTGTACTACAGTTCTTGTAGTATGGTTGCCGATTATTCTCAAATATATAGCTGGCAGCAGACTGGATGTTTGAGGGAGTCTCATAAACTCTCGAAGCTTGGTTCGATTCCAAGGCGTAGCAACTCGGTTGGCTTGACAACCATTAAGATAGCATATCGTGAGGTATGTAAAGATAGTCTTACACGCTATCGCTGTAGAAATACAGTCAATTCAAGCAAAACTGACATATCGGAGTCTCAAAAGGACTCGTTTCGTATCGGTAACGAAGTAAATCCTATACGGAAATAGTATCATGAAATAAGGGATGATAAGCACATTCAGGGGCGACCGCTGAGAATGTTGTTTTTGACCGCAAATCAAATAATCCATGCAAACTTATGAAGATATGACGATGAATCAGGAGGATATATAGTCTGAGTGCTTATTACACAATGGCGGTATCCATTTATGTGAGTGAACTGGCAACAGCCTAATTAGCTTATGTGAATGTTTAGTAGGGATGATAACCGAAAGATATGATGGTGTGGAGTATTCTTATTCTCAAAAGGAATTGGAGCTTCTGGTGTTGCACATCATCTGTATGAATAACTTTCTATGTATGTGATTTAATAACAATTGATAGCAAAAATCAAAAATTATTGGATGAATAATTCTTATCAAATTATATAAAAATATTACAGCGAAAGTCAACATCTATGCGTATTGAAAGCGGTTTAATAGTGTAATCTTTGGATAATACACTCACCGAGAAGTCTCGCAAGGCTTTAAAGTGTTTGGTCGAATCTGCACAGTTCTCTTAGCGGAGATTTATGGCAAGGCATTGTCGATGGAATGAGGACATCAGAGTAGATGCGTAGAAATAGAGATCAGCCACTCTATAAACAAGGCAATCGTAGGAAATACTATATGTGTGCATTTGCAGCATATGGTGGATAACGAGAGAATACATAATGCTCGTAAAGATTTCTAAATGTGCGTATAATCTCAGCGCATGTAAAATGTAAAGATCTCATACTTCGGTATGGGATTTTTTATTTTGAGTGTGTAGCTCAGTTTGGCAGAGCACGTGACCTTTAATCACGGTGTCGATGGGTTCAAATCCCTCCACGCTCACTACTATCCTACTTTGTAGGAAATAAATTTAAGGATGTGAAAATTATTTTATTAATTAACAAAACAGAAGCTTTTGCAATGAGGAAACTTGTTGGAAATGAGAATGTGAAAAAGACTTATAGTGGTCATTCTAAATACTATTTGGTTGAGTCTTACAATAACTTAAAAGCTTTGGATAAGTACAGAAAAAGCAAAATCGTCTAATAAACGAAATTTAAAATGAAAGGTGGTCGGAAACCATCGGTACAATGAAATTTTATGATACTAATGCTATTTTAAAATTACAGGACAAAATATTTGAGGAAGATTTTATTATAAGTTCTGTAACATTACAAGAGTTAGAGCATATCAAAGTATCTCGAAACAAAGATGATCAAGTAAAGTATGAGGCACGAAAAGCTTTACATCTACTTGATGATAATTCGGATAAATATGATGTTGTTGTATATGACAACGCAATTGAAAATTACATACTTGAGAGAAATATGGAAATAACACCTGATACTAAAATAGTTGGTAGTTGTGCATTTGTAAATACAATGAATGATGTTATTTTTGTTACAGATGATATTGCTTGTAAAATGATTGCAAGTAAGATATTTAATCTTACTGTAAAAGGTGTAAATGATGAGCCTGTGGATGATTATAGTGGATTTGTTGAGAAAACGCTATCCGAATCAGAAATGGCTTATTTTTATGAACATTTACAGGAAAACATCTATGGATTACTTGAAAATGAGTATCTTATCTTAAAAGATTCTAATAATCATGTTGTTGATACTCTCGTTTGGCGAGAAGGAATGTATCAAAACATTAAATTCCCTAATATTAAATCAGATTATTTTGGTGCAGTTAAACCTTTTAATGGAGATATTTATCAGCAAATGGCTTTAAACAGTTTCTCTAATAATCAGATCACTATGATTAAGGGTTCTGCTGGTACAGGAAAATCATATCTTGCGGTTGGATATATGATGTGGTTACTTGAAAAACACAAGATTGATAAAATTGTGATTTTTGCTAACCCAACTCCTACTATGAATTCGGCTAAGATTGGATTTTTGCCAGGAACACAGTTAGATAAGCTTGTTGATTCAAGTATTGGTAATATGCTTGCAGGAAAACTTGGAGACAAGTTTATGATTGAACAGCTTGTATCAAGAAATAAACTTTCTATTTTACCAATGTGTGATATTCGAGGATTTGATACGAGTGGGTTAAATTGTGCGGTCTATATTACAGAGGCACAGAATTTAGATATATCACTCATGAAACTTGCATTACAGAGAATTGGGGAAGATTCAATCTGTATTATAGATGGAGACTATAACGCTCAAGTCGATCTTAATCAGTATGCAGGTAATAATAATGGTATGAGAAGAATGTCTGAGGTATTCAGAGGACATGATTTCTATGGAGAAATTGAATTACAGAACATCTACAGAAGTAAGATTGCTGCTGTAGCTGATGATATGTAAAATATTACGAAATTGGAGGCTAATAGCCTATGAATAAAGATTATTTACAGTTAGAGTTTGATAGTTTAGGAAGTGAAGCAAATTATAAACTTGCAGATCCTACTCTTGTTGATTATTATAAGCGATTAAATAATCGTGAAATTCTTATTAATCAAGATATTGATGACGGAATTGTAGAATGGACTCAGGAAATAGTTGAATGGAATAGAGAAGACAAGGATATAGCAATTGCCGAAAGAAAGCCAATTAAGATTTGGATTAATTCAAATGGTGGTTCTCTTAATGCAATAAACGAGCTTATTAATATCTGTAATCTTTCTAAGACACCAGTTTATGCTATTGGAATGGGCAAATGTTACTCCGCAGGTGGGCTTTTGCTTATGGGTATCCCAATGGGTAACAGATATATCCTGTCGTCTACCGAAGCACTTATTCATGATGGCTCTACAGGTAGTTACGGAGATACTGGCAAGGTACTTGATGATTTAGAGAGAACTAAGAAAATCGAGGAAGACACAAAACAGTTTATTTTAAGTCATACAAAGATTATTGAGAGTGAATATGATAAAAATTATCGTAAAAATTGGTGGTTAGACGCTAACGAGATTATTGAAAAAGGTGTAGCTGACCACATTATTACAGATATTGAGGAATTATTTTAAGGAGGGCGTACTGCCCTCCTATTTTATTGGAGAAAAAAGGAGATTAAAAAATGGCAGCTAGTAAATTAAAGTTCACAAGAACAATTACAGATAAGTTAACAGTAAAGGCAGGTACACTCTCAGAGGATTGTACTACTATTACATATATAGATGAGAATGATGTGAAACAGGAAATAAAGGTAACTGATCTACTTACTTCGTTTAAGAATCAGGTAATTGATTTTACTGTTGCATTAAAGACAGATGAGGAGCTGGATGTTCCGTCTGATGAAGAGTAAGGAGTTGGTGACTGATTGTTTAATATTGAAAAATTCAAAGAAGAACTTTCAAAATATGGACTAACTCTTGAAACATATGACAAGATTATCACAGATATTGATTCAAAAATTGATGGTGAAAATGACTACGATTGGTCAGAAATCAAGGATAAATATGGAATTAACTGCAATTCAGATACCATTCGTAAGTCCTCTTCTACTCCTTTTGGAGGTAAGATGAGAAGTGAGTACGAAAAGTATAAGGATGGATTAAATCAGAATGTGTCTGAGAATAGTGAATTGGATGTAAAAATTCAAGAACTAAGACGAGAGAAAATAAAACTATCTGATGCTAGAGTTGAATATAATAAACTCATTAGGCAGGAGGCTCGTAAAGAATCATATGCTGATATGGTTAAAAGAATTATTTGCGAAAATGTTGAGCCAATAAATATTCCAGTACATTATACGTCATTTAACAGTTCAACAGATTTACTTGTGCATTTAACAGATATTCATACTGGAATTGAGATACATAATTGGAAGAATGATTTTGATGAAGATATTTTAAAGAAACGAATTGAAAAATTCACCTCTAATATTTTAGATATCCGTGGAATGCATCAATCTGAGAACTGTTATCTTGTAATTGGCGAGATTCTTAGTGGAATTATTCATAATAATCTTCGATTACAGAACAATATGGACTTAATGGAACAGTTTAAATACGTTTCAGAACTGATTTCTGCTATGCTCTCTCGCATGGCAAATCACTTTAATCATATCTATGTATATACAACGCCTGGTAATCATTCCAGGATTTCCCCTAAGAAAGAAGAAGCTTTAGATGGCGAAAATATGGACATACTGCTACCTTTTTATCTAAAGGCAAGAATGCAGAATGTAAAAAATATCACTATTTGTGATAATACAATTGAACTAGAAATTGCAATGTTTAATATTCGTGGCAACAATGTATTTGCTGCTCATGGACATAAAGATTCACCAAGTAATGTTGTGCAGAATTTTACAATGATGTTCAATATTAAGCCAGACATTGTATTGCTTGGACATAGACATACTAATGCTATGGAAACAGTATATGATACAAAAGTAATACAGTCAGGGTGCGTATCAGGTGCGGATGCATATGCTATGTCAATTCGCAAGGCAAACAGACCAGAACAAACCGTATCCGTTATTGGAGATGGTGGACTGATTTGTTTATACGATATACAACTTGACTAAATTAAATAATAATTGTAGTCCACTGTTCGGCTCGGTTTGGAGTAATTGTGAAAGCAGATATTCACAGCTACAATCAATATATTATTTTGGGCTGACGAAGTCACATTTGAGGGAGTGTACCTTATATGGACGCTACCCTCTTTTATATTACAAAATAAATTAAGGAAAATAAAGGAGAAATTAAAAAATGACAAAATCAGAGTTAATTAAAGGAATTCAGAATGAGGTATCTATCAATATTCCACAGAAGGATGTAGCTGAAATTTTAGACGCACAGGCAAAAGTCGTTGCAGATGCAGTTAAAGCAGGTGACGAGGTTACTATTCCTGGTGTTTGCAAAGTAAAATCAAAGGATGTTCCTGAGAGAACTGGTAAAGTAATGTTGGGAGCAAATAAAGGAGATACATGGGTAAAACCTGCTCACAAAGAGGCATGTGTAAAAATTGTTAAAGCTCTCAAAGAGATTTTTGCTTAATCTGAAAGGTCGTGAATTATTTGAAGAAAAATAAATATGAAGACATTCAGATGATTGATCTTGAGGATAAGGTTGATGACATTATCTCTATTTATATCAATAAATTATATCATACTGATAAAACAGTTGGTGTAATTGTAAATAAAGAAATTGCTGAATATATTTTGGATAGTCTTATTAGACTTGATGAAACAAGTGTTAAAGAGATTGATCTTGTAGATTATATGAATATAGACGAATATTTAGTATCGGTTGATGATAATTGTGTAATCACTGTTGTCCCTATCGAGGACTTTGGAGTTCTTGATAAAACAGATATTTTCTATATTGATATGGATGGTGATATTTCACAGGATATTATTAATTACTGTGTAAACGAGGATAAGGAAGTTATTCTGTTTGGTCAGGAAGATGACTGCGATGGTGATTGTAAGAACTGTCCTGCGCATGATGAAACTTATTTACATACTTCTGAAGATGAAGATGGAAATACTCACGGATTTACTGCCAGTAAGTCAGATGGCGACTCTTATATGAGTTATTCTTACTACTCTAGCGATGAGTTAAGTCATGAAGATATTCAGAAGATGTTAAAGGCTTTTGGATTTTAGATTTTTGGAGTGTGTGGTTTGTACTACACGCTCTTTTTATATGGGTAGGTATGCAAATGGCTGAAGCAAGCGGTCTGTAAAACCGTGACCTACATGGTAAACATTGTGTGTTCAAATCACACTCTACCCACTAATAAAATAATTGATTAAAAAGGAGGCTGAAATATTGTCAAAAGAGAAAATAACAAGGGTGAAATATTTCACTCCTGATAAAGAGAAATTTATTTATGAAGAGAACTGGAAGAAATATGAAAAATATTTACAATCTAATATCATCAAAAATCGTGATGTAAAAGATACTACATACAAGAGATATAAAGGATTGTTCCGACACTTTCTTATGTGGTTAGGAGAAAATTATGGTGAATTAGATTTATATTCTGATGAATTTATGGAAAATGCAGTTGATATTATGGAAGCATATATGCTTTTCTGTCAGGAAACATTGATGAATCATAAGAAGATTATCAACATGAAAATTTCTGCCGTAAGTTCATTTTATATTTGGTCTATGAAACGTGGTTTTGTTAAATATCATCCTTTTGATGGTAAGCTTGATAGAATGAAAAAAGCAAACGAAGAACAGATTCTTAATCATTACTTTTTGAATGATGAACAGATTGCAGCTATTAGAGCAGATTTGTATAAGACAGAGAATAACAAATGGACAATACAAGACCAATTATTATTTGAAATCGCACTCTTCTCCGCTAATAGAATTGGTGCTTTGGAAAAACTTACTGTATCTTCTCTTGATTTAGATAATATGGTATTTGAGTCAATACGTGAGAAGGAAGGATACCGTGTGGAAGTCTCTTTTGACAGTACCTGTAAGGATATGCTTGAAACATGGTTATCTATGAGAACAAATGATTATGACCATCTTGAATGCGATGCTCTATTTATTCATAAATATAAGGACAAATGGGTTCCTTGGACACAAGGCATGATTCATGACCGAATGAGAAAAATTGGTAAAATTATTGGCTTGGAGGACTTTCATTGTCATTGCATGAGGAAGACAGCGATCAATAAAATATATGAAGATACTGGTGATTTAAATCTTGCCTCACAATGGGCGAACCACAAATCAACTTCAGTAACTTCACAGAGCTATGTACGCCCTGCTTCTAAGGCTGATTTAAGGGAAAAATTAAAAATTCTAAAGTTTAAACAACAAGAATTACAGAAAGAAGCTGAAAAAGAAGGTATTTGACAATCACGATGAAGCTTTTGTCTAATACTTCGTCTAATTTCCTCTTGTACTTAACACAAAACTGTGATAGAATATTTTCTAAAGAAAACAAGCAAATATCCGTTAGACGGTTGAGCCAAATGTAATCAATAAAGGCTAAATAAATTTAATACTTAACACATTAATGACCGTGCTTTGGCGAGTGGCGGTCATTTTTGTGTCTATCGAAAAATCTGACTAAGTATGTAGCAAGTACGCCGCTTACAATGCCAGTTACAATTGTAAAGATTAATAATTCAATAAACGTCACGTTATATCCTCCTTTGTAAGTATTTCCTACATGATGTCACGAGGATATCTATATAAACAGAACATCACTGTTCTGATGTGACTCAAACCGCCTAACCATCTCAATCTAGCCAAATTAAAATGTTGGATTATTTGCTTGTTCTAGCCATTATATCATATCATGACAATTCATGTCAAAATATTCCAAACAAGAGAACAAATAAAAGAACCCTTAAGTGGGCGACAAAACAGAGAATAATATAGTGTCCAAATATCGAAGCTAGATTCTTAATAGCCCTCTTCGAGGCACACCATGTCATATCTTGGCATTTGCTATTCATGTAGCATTGTAAGACCTGCTACTGTATTTTGGTAGAGCTGACTTTATAGCAACTCTAGTGCGCACGAAACCTTAATGCGGTATATCTATCGTGCTTCTCTGCGTTAATGAGAACCATTAGTGAATGACTGCTGGGCGGTCTATTGGATAAGAGATGCAAAACCTTATCAACTGGTCTTTGCTCCAAAGACTGAAAATATGTGGAGAATAATCAATAAGCATGAATGGATTGCGAAAGTTTTCTAATTTAAAACTGCATGTGTACAGTGCAATATCAGCTAGTTAGTGCTTTATGCTGATTATTGGGGTATCGCCAAGTGGTAAGGCACAGGAATTTGACTCCTGTATTCGTAGGTTCAAATCCTATTACCTCAGTTAGAATAAAAGGAAGCTAAGAAAATAAAAGAAAGGAGTGCACATATAATGGCTTATTTACAGGTTACTGAAAACGACTTAGAAATTGGTGACGTATTAAGTATTACAAGTGATAATGGCAAAACTTTAAAAGCTTTACAGATGCTTATTGGAAATCAGACAAAAGCAAGTATGAGTATTGATTTTGATAACAATTGTCTTGTTTTTAAAGTAAATGATACAGATATGAATTTACCACAATTACAGTGTAATTTGTCAAAGTCTACCATTAAAAATATGATTTGCGGATTAAAAGAATTTTATAACTTATTAAGTGAGGAGGAAACTGAATAATGAAATTAGCACAGAAAACAGAAATTAACGAAGATGTAATTACAGTAAGTTTAAATGTTGAAGAATTGGGTGATAGTATAAGAGATGCTGATACAGAGAAAAATCAGTTACATAATTTCGTAAGATATATCGAATATAGCCAGATTGACTTCTCTGGAAATTTGAAACTTTCAGATACAGGAATTCCTGTGATTGTTACTGATGAGCCAGACGGTTCTACTATTGAAAAGGTCACAATTTCTGATTTAGTAAATAAAAAGTACACTCTCGATGAGAATTTATCTATTACACTTTCTATTGACATAAATAAAATTCCTACTGCTTCTCTTGGTACAGTGTTTAATACTCCTGAAAAATTAGGACAGGCAATGGCAGTTCTTTTCTTGGAAAAAGTGAAAGCTGCAATCACAACAAAATTAACAGAAATCAGAGCGTTGGCAAATGATTTTGAAGCTGAAACATCTGTTGTACTGTAAGGAGGCTGACTATGTATAAAATTCTTATTAAAGATTCCAAAACAGGAATGTATCGTTATCTTACTGTAAAGCAGGAAATTATGAAAGAACAGAAAGAAACTGTAACCGATGAAGATACCCATGAAGTAAAAGAAGTTACTACATTGGTTGGGACTGGCGAATATGAAACTGTTGAATATTCTACAGAAAATAAAGATGAATTAGAGAAGAAATGTATTGAGCTTTTAGCTTCTTACAAGGTAACAGAATTTACTCCGATTAATACATTGGCTTATACAACAGATCTTGTTTGGTCTGAGTAAAAATAATGGGTGGTACTTTCCACCCTATCAACTGGATATAGGACAATTTGGTAATCCGCTAGTTTTGGGAACTAGACGTTGTAGGTTCAAGTTCTGCTATCCAGATTATGTGCGGTAAGCCTGATGTGAAAGTCTATTTGTGGGATGCATACTGCTCTTAGATGTGTAAGCTCAACACTTACTACCGCCCTATACAGTTATAATCAGTTTGGCGACTGATTGATAAAGAAAGAGTCATTTCATGAGAGATGGCTCTTTTGTTATGTAGTATTGGCAGAGTTGGTATTGCACCTGATTGCTAATCAGAGGTCATCGTTTATTCGGTGCATAGGTTCGAGTCCTATATACTGCGCTTATGCCGTGTGTCCGATTGGTCGAGGGTGCTGTCTTGAAAACAGTCTGGATGTAAAAGTCTTTGGGGTTCGAATCCCTAACACGGCGTTCTAAATAAATGCACTTTCAATATAATTCTATGTTGCTTTTGTTTATCTAACATGCAATAATTGTTATATGGAGGTGAATATTATGGCGTGGAATTTTACAGATATGGCTTCTGCCGAAGAAATTATTGAAAAAATTGAAGATGGAGAAATTTCTAATTCTGCAACTGCATATGGTTTATTGGGAGAAATAATGAACGCTTTTCCTGGAACATGGATTGCAGACAAAGCAAAAGAATTACGTGACAACTTGTAAAAAATATTGTAAAGATTATTTGAAAGAGATCAGTAATAATACTGGTCTCTTTTTGTATTTAAAAAGAGAATAAATATATAGCCAACTATGAGAGGATTGTTACTGTTTCGATGGCAGGTAGTTGGAATTATGGAGTGAGAACCCTTTGACTGATCATCTTAGGTATAGTAGATACTCGTACTACTCTCTCACTCTATTTTAATTGGTTTTGCGGGTGGAAAGCGAGAAATGTTATGAGTAAAAGATTTACACCTAAAGATTATGAGATAATATGTGGAGTTTATTCAATAACCAACAAATTGAATAATAAAAAATATATTGGAAAATCTGATAATATTTATGTTAGATGGGATGAGCATAGAAAAGATTTAAATAAAGGTGTTCACCACAATAAACATCTTCAAAGAGCATGGAATAAATATGGTGAAGAAAATTTTATATTTGAAATTGTAGAAAAATGCAAAAATGATGATATAGCATACCAAAGAGAGCGTTATTGGGTAAGATATTATGATTCATTTAAAAACGGATACAACATGAACGAAGGTGGAACTGGCGGTTTGGGATATACTCATACAGAAGAAAATATTGAAAAAATGAGTAAACTTCAAAAAGATAGAATGAAGAATCCTAAAGCAAGAGAAAAATTATCTCAGGCACACAATGCTTTAAAAAGACCGCTTGTTCAAATTAATTTGTTAGACAATTCAATTGTAAATTGGGATTCCAAGAATAAGGCAGGTAAAACATTAAATCTTTCTATTGCAGGAATATACACTGCTCTAAATTCAGAAAGTCATTTTGCTTATGACAGTTTATGGTTTTATGAAGAAGACTATAAGAATTTAGAAACGTCTTCTTATTCATTAAATTCTGACGTTTATCACAAATATACAAAATATCATCAATATAATTTTAAAGGAGATTTGCTGAAAATATGGACATTTGATGAATTAAATGCATCAAATTATAGAAACAACGCCATTTTCAAGTGTTGTGATTTCCAAAAAGATTATTATGAAAATAGCATTTGGTTATATGATAAAGATATTGATAAGTTAAATGAAATATTGCTTAAATATAAAAGTAAAGCAAATATATATTGTGAACCTGTTGATGTGTTTGATTCAAATGGTAATTATATTCGTTCTTCTAAAAGTATTTATGATGAATCATTAATATCAAATCTTAGAACATATGATATATATCTATGTTGTATTGGCGAAAGAAGGTCTATACATAATTTTATATTTAAGTATAAAAATAAGGCATATTTATATGAAAATGGAGAAAAAGAAGGTTTATTAAAAAGAGAAAAACAAATGTCTCATATTAAGAAAAAAATTATTCAATATGATTTAGATATGAATGTTATAAAAATATGGAATTCAATAACTGATATACATAATGAATTAGGTTATGATAGAGGTACAATTATTAATAATTGTAAAGGAAGAACTACCACAAGTCATAATTTTATATGGAAATATTATGAAGAAGAGTCGGTTGCTTAAACTTACTCTTCTATTTTATTGGAAAGAAAGGAAGTGACTTTGTGCCAAGAGTCAAAGAATATGAAATCGAAGATGTAAGCAAGATGACTGTTACACAATGTCGCTCTGCTTATAAAAAATTGGTCAATGAGTATCAAAAAATAAAAGATGGTGCTTATTGCCATGAATGCGGAAAATTCAAAGGGCGTGATAAATTTTATAAGAGTCCAAAAAATGCATCAGGTCTTATTCCTGTTTGTAAAGAATGTCTTTATAAAATAGGAACAGGATATGATGAAAAAACCAAAGAAACACACGAAACAAGAGAGACTGTTATTGAGGCAATGAAAAAAGCTGATTTACCATTTTTAGAAGATTTATATGATAACTCTTGTAGTGCTATTACGAATGAGGTGAGTGGCAAGAAGCGTGGTACTGGATATAGTCAAATGATTACATGTTTGCAAAGTTTACCTCAATATTTTGGAATGACGTTTGACCAATCTGATTTTGGTGAGAAAAATGTTAATGATGTGACAACTGATGTTGCGGAAAATTTTGAAAAGAAACCACAGCAAGTATCCGAAGATGTTGAAGATATGTATGTTAAAAATAAACGAAGTGTTCTTAGAATGCTTGGTTATGATCCTTTTATATATGAAGAGGAAGAAGACAAACCTCTTTTATATAGTAAGTTGGTGAATTATTTTGATGATTCATTAAAAGATGATGGTTTTAAATTGGAAGCTGTAATTGAAATAGTACAGTCGTTTAAAGATGTAAAACATATAAATGACACATTGGCTCAGTATACAAAACAACTACAAACTCATCCAGAAATGATTGCCACCGTAAAATCTCTCACACAGACAAAAAAAGATATGCTTTCTTCTGCCCTTGCACTAGCAAAGGATAACGGAATATCTGAAAATAATAATAATAGAAAAAGTAAAGGTGCTGGTACTCTTACTGGTATCATAAAAGAATTACAAGAAATGGATTTAGATGGTTCTGAGGTAAATACCTTCGATTATGAAACTAATATGGCAATCGAAGATATTATGACAAGAAATCATCAGAACCAATTAAAACAGTTAAATCCTGATGAAAACGATTGGGAAAAAGAAGTTATTCATCAAAAAGGATTGTTATTTAATCTTCAAAAAGAAAGAGATAATGCAGTTGAATTTAGTAGGTTATTGAAAAAGGAAAATAAAGACCTTAAAGATTTCTTATTTGAAAAAGGTCTTATAGATGAGAAAGGGCAAGTAATCGAAGATGGCTGATGATAAAATTGTCCTGATGGGTGATTCTATAAATGAATTTACTCCAAAGAATTTTACTTTTTTCAAAAAACCTACTTATTATGATATGTCTGAATTAAAGTTAGAGGGTTTGAAAAAATTCTCTGAAATAATTCAGTGGGGACGCAGAAACCCAGTAAAATTCTGTGAAAGATTTTTCGGCATCGAATTTCTTGATTATCAGAAATATGTATTTATGATGTCATGGATTACACCAAATGTTGTTTGGTGTATGAGTCGTAATGCTGGTAAGACAACTCTAGGTAGCCCATTTTTGATGGCTAAAACAATGTTACTGCCAAAATTTGAAGGGTACATTTTATCAAGCACAGGTTCTCAAAGTATAGGTATGATGAAGAAGATTGAATCTATTGCCAAAAAAGAAATCGCTTCATTTACTGGCTTGACAGATGTATTTCTAAACGAACTTGTTAAAAGTTCAAATAGTGAGGGATTTCGGCACGATCCAGCATCTTACTCCTTTAAACTTTATTCAGGATCGAGTTTGGCTACGGTCAACTCAAATTTTGATGGATCTCGTGGTCGAAGAAGCCGACTTAATTTCTATGATGAAGCATCGTATGTATCTGAAGATATGTTCGCTGCTACTCTTCCGTTCGTCACTCAGAACAGTGACTTTGCTCTTGGTGGTGATGTTGATGTAACATTACTTCCACCAAATTTCCCAAATCAAGTTGTATGTGCAAGTTCAGCAGGTTCTATGGATGATGTCTTTTATAAAAGATATAAAGAAGCTGCAATGCACTCTATGGCAGGTGATAAGAATTATTTCTGTGCAGATATAGATTGTGAAGTAATTCTTCATGCTACTTATAATGGAAAAGTATATCCCGTTCCACTACTTACTCAAGCAAAGATTGATTCAGAAATGAAGATGAATCCAACTAAGGCTACTCGTGAGTATATGAATAAATTTGATTCAGACCTTGGTGATGATATAGCAGTTAAGAAATCACAAGTGCTTAGAAATAGCGTTGTTAGACCGCCAATGCTTGTTAATGATGATAATTCTCTTATGGTCATCTGTTTTGATCCTGCCAAAAAAAGAGATAATAGCTTTGTGTTGGTTGGTAAATTACATAGAGATGATAAGCGTGGTTGGTTATTAGACGTTGTAAATGGTATCAATTTGATTGATAAAGAAACACAAAAACCACTTACTACCCCTGAACAGGTAACAATGCTTCAAGATATCATAGTCAGATATAACGGATACGGTGTTCCTGATTATAAAAATATTCATGGAGTATACATTGACGCAGGTTCTGGTGGTGGAGCGACGCAGATATGTGATCTACTTTTTGATAATTTCTATGAAGCAAAGCATAAAGGCGAAAAAGATTATGAACATCATGGATTGATTGATGCGAATTATGATTATGCTGTTCCATATGTAAAAAGATATCCAGACGCTATTGATATTATTCGTATGCGTGAGCCAGCTAAATATAAGGCAATTATGTATTCACAGTTATGCGAGATGATTGATCAAGACTTGATTAGTTTTACTGCTGAGTATGATTATCATGGAAATCTTACTATGCTTGAAGAAGAAAATGGTGAGGTTGTTGAAAAGAATTATAAATTATCTCTTGAAGAAGAAATTGGTCTTAAACAGCTTGATGCCATGAAGGAAGAATTAACTCACATGTACAAATACAAATCTTCTAATGGAAATATTAGATATGATCTTGCTCCTGGTTTTGAGAACATTCTTCATGATGATAGATCGTACTGTCTCGCTTTAATGGGACACGCCTTATTTACATTAAGAAGTCAAGATCAAGTAAGACAAAGAAGACCACAAGAAGATGCTACAAGTTTCATTAATAAGCTTACAATCCGTAAAGCAAAATACAATTAAGGAGGTGCGTTATCAAATATGCCTAGACCTAAGAAAGTAGATGCAAATTCTAATGCACCTGCTAAAATAAATAATTCACAGAAGAAAACTACTTCTTCTACTCCAAAACAGCCAACCGCAAATGAAATGCGTGAATGGTATGAGAAAAATAAAAGTAGACTTGAACGTTATGAAGACGCAACAAGTGCTATTACAAGTCTTCGAGATATTCAGAAATCATCCAGATATACGTCAATCAGTAACTATTCAAAGGAAGATGTAAAATCATACATAAAGAATATCTCTTCTAATGAAAAGAATCTACGAAGCTTATCTCGTTATCTTTATTATCGTTCAGAAATCTATTATCGTCTTTGTAAATATTATGCAAATCAGATTGATCTTACAATTCGTAATATTGTTCCCCCATTTATAATCTCAGGCGAAAATGATGTACAATCCACATTACAAAAGTATCAAGAAACAGTTAATATAGTTGATACTTTAGGATTAAATTATGAATTTCGTAAAGCTGCGTCTATCACTTTAAGGGAAGATGTATTTTATGGATGTGCTTATTATACAGAAGGACAAGGAATGTTTGTTCTTCCATTAGATCCAGATTATATGAAAATAGCAGGCATGTTTCCTGATGGTTCATTTGCAGGAGCTATGGATATGAGTTATTTCCGTAGTCATCAGGAACTTCTTGAATATTGGGGTGAACCATTCAATAGTATGTGGAATACATATAAGAGTACAAATGAAAAATATCAGCTAATTCCAGAAGAATATAATGTATGTATTAAATTTAGGTCTGAAGACTGGGAAACCATCGTTCCCGTGCTTACACCTATATTTTTATCATTGATTGATCTTATGGACGCTTCTGATTATCAAGCAGTTCAACAGGCGGCTAATATTTATAAATTAGTATGGCTTGAAATGAAGACAATGGGTAAAGATGTAGATGATTGGGCTGTGAATCCAGATATAATGATTCAGTATTTCAATCGTATACTTGAAGAAGCATTACCGCCTTATATCTCTGCTGCTATTGTTCCTGGTGAATTGCACGAGATAAGTTTTCCAGATGATGCAACTGGCGATGTTACAAAAGTTGAAAAAGCTACAAAAGAAATTCTCAATACGGCTGGTGGTGCTCAGATATTAAATCTAAACTCCGCTTCTAACTCTACTGCTTTTAAATATGGCGTACTTGCAGATTCTACATTTTCTATTTCAACTCTTATTCCACAGATTCAAGCTATTGTTAATAGACTTCTATCTAATTGGATTTCTGAACCTTGTAAGGTTAAATTCTTTGATGTTTCTATTTATCAGAAGGATGATTTTAGAAAATCAATCTTGGAATCATGTACTAATGGATTACCAAACAAAATTCTTTATAACACATTAAATGGTGTATCTGAAAAAGATACGTTATCTATGAACTTTTTGGAAGAAGACTGTTTGCAGCTTAGTTCAAAATTCAAGCCACTATCTAGCACTTATACTCAGACAGGTAATGATAAAGGCGGTGGTCAAGAGAAGGATGATTCTGAACTTACAGATGCTGGACTTCGTACAAGAGATGAGAATTTAAATAATAAGTAGGAGTTGATGGAATGAATCAAAAATTTATACAAACGCAAGATGTACCTACTGCTACTCTCCTATCTCAATTAGGATATCAACGGGTGCAAAATTCTAATGGTATTTATGTATTTTTGAATACTGATACTCTTCGGTTTTCAGAAAATATAGATATAAATAAATTAAAGTATACAAATATGCTTACATTTTAGTCGTCTTCCTTGGACGACTTTTATTATGTCAGAAAGGAGGAAAAGACTAAGTAGATGCCAAAGGTTATTAAAAAGAAAATTTTAACTGAAGATGATTTACTAAAATTTTGCCAAGAACAAAAATTTGCAAAATTCAGTTCTAAAGATACTGGCTATCAATTGGCTTTAAAAGTGCCTACTACTTTTGAGATAGACGATACCGTAGACGAAAATCATCGTGGAATGATGCGTCTTAAATTCAGAATTTTTCATACAGGACTTAACAGAAACAAGAGTTATGTATCAAAGGATGCTGCTGAGAAAGCAATGAATACAATTGCTGACAGACCTGTATTGGCTGCAATCCATCAGCTTGACGATGGCAGTTGGGATTTTGAAGGTCATGAGATGGAAATTGTTAAAGACGAAAAAGGTAAAGAAGAACTGAGATATATTGAATCTCAAGTTGGTTCTTTCTCATCTGAACCTGCATTTTGGGAACATGATGATAACTTAGATAAAGATTATGTATGTGCTTATGCTTATATAAGTGAAGAATACACCAAGGCTTGTGAAATAATTCGTGCAAAACAAGGTTCAAAAAATAGTTGCGAGCTTTTCATTGACGAACTCTCTTACAACGCCAAGGAGAAATATCTTGAATTAAATGATTTCTATGTAAACGCTTCGACTTTGTTGGGAAGTCATGATGATGGTACAGAAATTCAGGAAGGTATGGAAGGTTCTCGTGCTGATATTGCTGATTTCAGTGTAAATAACAATTCAGTTAAATTTGACAAAAATGAAAAATTGATTGAACTCTTAGAAAATCTTAATAAGACACTTTCTAATTTCAATAAAGAACAGACTCCTGTTCAAACACAATCAAAGGAAGGAGGAACAAATAACAAAATGACAAAATTTGAAGAGTTACTTGCCAAATATGGTAAGACTGCTGAAGATGTAACATTCGACTATACAGAAATGTCAGATGAGGAACTTGAAGCAAAATTCGCTGAGATGTTCGATGATGACAATTCAGAAGGAGATAATTCAGGTAACGGAGAATCTGGTGAGCCTTCCAATGATGGAGAAGGTAATGGCGAAGGAGCTTCTGATCCAGATGGGAATGAAGGTGAAAGTCAGACTTTTGAAAAGATTGTTCGTACATATGAGATTTCTCATGAAGATACAAGATATGCACTCTATAATCTGTTAGCACCATATGAAGAGTCAGATAATGATTATTACTATATCTCAAATGTATTTGATTCTTATTTTGTATACGAGGGTTGGTGTACTGACAAAATTTACCGACAGAACTATACAAAAGATGGAGATAATGTTTCATTTGATGGTGAGCGTATAGAATTATTCCGTGAGCTTTTGACAGCAAGTGAGAAAGCTGAACTTGAATCCATGCGTTCTAATTACGCTGCCCTTAAGGAGTTTAAAGAGACAGCAGAAAAGAATGAACTTCATGCACAAAAAGAAGCTATTATCAATGCTGATAACTATTCTGTTCTTACAGAGAAAGATTCAGAAGGAAATTATGTAAATACTGATTTCGCTGAATTAGTAAAGACTATGGATAATTATTCCGTAGAAGACTTTGAAACAAAAGTAAAGGTTATGCATTCAGATTATATGTCTGCACATGCGAACTTCTCTTCTGTTGACACAAAGAAAAACACAAATTCGGTTAAGATACTTACAAATATGAATAAGAAATCAAAGCCTAAGAAAAACTACGGCAACTTATTTGATTAAAAAACTGAATATAACTTCATTTCATATAGAACGCTTTATGCGTTCTTTTTTATTGCAAAAAAAAACAAAATTTAAGGAGGAAAACATAATGGCTATTAAATATGCTGCTACAAAATTTCCACAGATGGAAATTGGTAATTTACTTGCTCAGGATTATGGCGAGCACATTTTATCTGTAAAGATTACAGAAGATACACCTAATGGATATCATTTCAAACCAGGTAAGATGACTTCTCTTGATAATTGGGAGATGGAAGCTGCAACTGAAATTGATGCTTATATCGCAATGAAAGATGCGTCAGGAAGATACCTTGTTGTAATTAGAGATCCAAAGGGAGTTGGTGTTATCTATCAGAAACCTCTCAACAATGTCGAGAGTCCTCGTTCACTCGCACTTGCTTCTAATTTCTATAACGATCCAGCAGACGGTGCAGTTCGTGGATACATGCTTCATTCACAGGATCGTTATTGGCTTACAGAAGATAATTTTGATGGCTCACCTACAGTTGGAGCTGAAATCACAACGATTTCTAGTGGAAAATTAAAAATTGGTGCGTAATAGAAAGGAGGATATAGAATAATGATGAGATTTAGTACAGAACATTTAAGAAAAGTTTTTGAAGATGCTGATAAGTATGAAAATTTTAAGAAGCTTACATATAACTTAAATCACGGAATTGATATTTATGAGTACGATGATGACGGAAACCAGAGAAAGGTTTCTAAACATGAAGCAAATAAGGCAATCCGTAAAATTATTATGGAGGTATGCGACCTTACTGAAGAGGATCTTAGATCCAATAAGAGACGTGAAAGAGCCTTAGAGCTTCATCACACAGAAGTATATGAGTTACTTGAGTCTGATATTGATTTTAAGGTAGATACAGCATTCAAGGAATCTGAGTGGTTTAATGATTTTGTAGATATGAGAAATGTTAAACTTGGCGACGAGGAAGAGTTTTGGTCAAGAGAAAAGGTTATGCTTGCTGTTGCTGAAATTAGTGGTGACCACCATGATCTGACTTTACAGTACTTAAATGAAGGTACAGCACACAAGATTCATACTAAGAAGTATGGTGTAAAGATTGGTAAGGATATTGATCTTATTTTACTTGGACGTATTGATTTTACTGAGCTGACAGATAAGATTGCAGAAGCGTTTGTATATAAAGTTCAGGAACTTTGCTATACAGGAATTTATGGTGCTGCAACTAAGTTACCTAACAACTCTCAGTTTGTAAAAACAGGTTCTTTATCTGCTTCTACTAAGGACAAGTTTGATACACTTCTTGAGGATGTTGGAACTGCTAATAGTGCAGAAGTTGTTATTATGGGTACAAAGACTGCATTGAAGAAACTTAATGGTCTTACAGAAGTTGATTGGAGAAGTTTGTCTCAGAAAGAGGATGTTGCAAAGACTGGTCGCCTCGGTACATACGAAGGAACAGAACTTATTGAGATTCCTCAGAGATTTGCTTTCAATGATGTAACAAAGAGACTTATTGACGATAAGAGACTTCTTATCTTTGCAAAGAATCAGGAACAGTTCGTGTGGTTTACAGATAAGGGTGAAACTCAGATTTATGAGTCTGGTACTCAGAAGGGTGAACACGCTGATGACTTCCAGAAATATGAAGTTCAGAGAGAAATGGGTGTTGAGGTAGTATTACCACAGTACTTTGGTCAGTGGACTCTTGAATAGTAAATAAGGTTGAGTGGTTAGTTTATCTAGCCACTCTTTTTTATATTGGATAGAAAGGAAAAATAAATGGCATATACAAAAAAGACCACCACAAAAGCAATAGAAAATACTAATACTGATGTGGCTGAAAAGAAATCAGAAAAAAAGAAGTTTGAGCCAACAGAAATGATTCCATGTGTGTCTCTTACCGCAGGAGAATTATTTTATGTTGGACTTAAATCAGATACTTTATATACATTTGCAGATATTGATGACGTTCAGGAAATTGAATTTAGAGATTTGGATTATGCAGCAAGGAAGGGTGACAAGATGATGTTTAAACCTCGTTTTGTTGTACAGGATGCAGATTTTATCGCATTACATCCAGAACTTGATGATTTATATTCTACTCTTCACTCGACAAATGATTTAAGAGATATTTTAAAGATGACTCCTTCGCAAATGGAAAAAGCAGTCTATTCTCTTCCAATTGGAGCACAGGAAGCATTAAAAACTATTGCAACAAGTATGGTTGATGACGGAACACTTGATTCTGTTAAGAGAATTCAGACGCTTGATTCTATTTTTGGAACAGAGTTACTTTTAAAATTGAATATGTAGTAAAGGAGGCTCACAATGACGCTTCCATATGAAACAATTTTTTCACGAACAAGAGGACGTATTTCAGATATGAAAGAACTTTCTCTTGACGAAAACGATCTTAATGAAACATGGACTGAACGCTTACACATGGTTGCAGGTGATGAACGAGTTATTAGGAAATTCGCTTCATTTAATATGGATGACGGAATGGAACAGATTGAATTTGAGATGCAATATCCTGTTAGCGATTTTGCAGATAAGGAATATGTTATAGGATTGTTCACTCTTGGAATGACAATAGAATGGTTAACACCACAGGTTGACTCTGCAAAATTTACTGCTAGAGCTTTAGGAACAAAAGAAGAAAAAAACATGCAGAATCCATATAAAGATATGCAAAGTAGATTGGATACACTACAGCATGAATTTAGTAGAAAACTTGCAAGTCATGGATATATTAATAACTCATATGTGCGAGGTGAATAACTATGAAATATATATATGGTTCGTTCACTAAAAGACAAATTAAAGAAGCTGCACATGCGATGCACAACGATGTCCATAAGTTATTACTTTATAAGGATAATCGAATAGAAGAAAAAATATTTGAGAATGATGAAGCTTTTCTTATATTTTTTCAGAATGTCATGTTTAAATTTAGTGGAACAAAAACTCTATTTAATAATAATGGAATTATGGTCACATTAATGGCTACTTTGCAAGCCGCTTATGACGAAGTTACATCTGATGAGTTTGATTACATGACATTTCGTAGGGCTATTTTAGATAGCCACAATTATATTAAGCAGATGTTTGAAGGAGGTGTTGGTGATGCCAAGCTTACAGACAGCACGGCGAATCGCTAACGCCAAAACAAATAATGCGAAAACTTTAGGTCAGATTTATAAAGAAGAATCTGATTTTTTGATGGAAGAAACTTGGGATAACAGTATCACTTCCAAGACTTGTTACATTTATGACTACTTTCATGATGACTTCTTCACAGATGAACATGGAATTACACGTTCTCTTGCTGAAGGTATGACTTATGAAAATACCAATAAGACAAAGATTGACGCAAAGTTTATTGTCAAATCTTATCAGTCAATGGACAAAGATCAAGTAGAATACTATCTTATGTTTCGTCCAAGTCAGCCTGTAAGATTCAATGAAGGTGATGACCTTTATTATTATGAGACTGATTTTAGGAAACGCTATGGAGCGACATTTCCGATAGGACTTTTCGTGGACGTTCCAGATGATAGAGGAATTTATCATAAGTGGATTATCTGTCGTGATGAACCTGCAAATCAGTTCCCAAAGTATCTCATTTTACCAGTAAATTATGAACTTACATGGATTGAAAAGAATAATGATAAGCGTATAAAGAGACGTATGTGGTGTTGTTTAAGGCAGCAAAGCTCCTACACGATTGGAACTTACACAGACCGATATTTTACACACACAGATAATCAGGATAAGATATGGTTGCCAATGAACTCTATTACAGAGAAGTTTTGGTACACTTCTGAAGATTCTAAAAATATGCGAGTTGTAGTAAGTGCTTTAACAGAACATCCTACCGTATGGACAGTGACCAAGGTTGAAAATTCAATGCCATTTGGTATTCAAAAACTTACTATATATACGGCATTTTGGAATGAGCATACCGATTATGTTAATCTTGAAACAGGTGAAATGTATGCGAATTATTTCGATTCAGAAATTGCCCCAACAGATCCATCTACTCCAAACACTCCCCCATCTTCTACCACAGCAAGAATTTCAGCATCCACTTCTACAATCAAAGTTGGTGGCTCTTATAAAAATCTTACGGTAAATCTATTTAATGATTCTAATGAAGATATCACAACTGAATATACTGATGCAACCTTTACATGGACTTGTTCTATTGACGATGAAGATTGGACTGATAAAGTAACATGGCGAGCTGGTACAGAGTATAACCAAAAGAAAGTAAAGTTTCCTAATGACAGTTCCGTTATCGGCAAAATATTGTCTGTTAAGTGTGAAATTGTTAAGGATGACTTGCCGATTAAATCTGAAATTTTGCCGCTGGAATTAACTGAATAGGAGGTGCTTTATGGCAGAAAAATTAGTTACAAAAAATAATTTGTTAAATAAGCTTCGTGCATATAAGACTACTCCTGATGATGAAAATATTCAGTATAAGAAAAAGATTGAAAAAGCACTTATGCTTAATCCATGTCTTTTATATGCACTTAATGAGAAGTCATTAGAATCTGAACTTTTTGACGATGATGGTAATATCAACTGGGAATGGAACGAAGATACAAAAGAGTATGAACCTCTTGGGGAATGGGATAGATATTTTGGTGGAACATCCAATATCCGTCCTTATTTGTTTATTCCTGACACTCAGACTGAGGTAAAACATTATATCTGTTATCAAGTATCTTTTGATGAAATGCCTCGCTATCAGGATACATTAAAGTATACGAATATTACATTTACTATTTTTGTTCATGGTAATGACAGAAATGATAAATTAACAGGTATTCCACGCCATGATTTAATCGCTTCTATTATAAGAGAACGATTCAACTGGTCTAATATATTTGGTATGCAGACTCATCTCATATCTTCTAAAGAATCCACAACAGATAATAACTATCTCGTTCGTACTCTTGTATTCCAAGTTGTTGATACTAATGGAATTCACAAAACAATTGATGGTAAGACTTCTATCACCAATTATGGAGTTAGGCGGTGATTAAATGGATGTATTAGAAACGCTAGACAATCTACAAAATGCCGCAGAACAAGATTCTGAGAAAAATAAATCTAATAATAAAAAATCAGAATATCATTTTGATAAATTAAGAATGTATTTTGGTGAAGATTATACCATAAATAATATTACAATTTCTGTACCAACAATCGGAGATATTCTTGAAGTTGGGGAAACTAGATTTTATCAATCTTTATCACCTTTTCTCAATAACCCAACATCAATTAGGGTTTTCTTATATGATACTTTTCACAAGGATTGGAACAAAACCAAAGACATTGAAGTATTTTATATAATGTATCAACTTGTACAAGATAAAGAACCACTAAATTTAATTTTTAAAGATTTTAATTTTGATGGATTTGTGTTGACTCCCGCAAAGAAAAATAAACAAGATACAGAATATGACCACTTGGCACTATTTAACGAAGATAAGAACATCCTTATTTATGATGATGAATATTTAGAGATTGCGGAATATATTCGTACAATGATGAATGTTCATCCGAAAACAGAAAAGGCAAAAGGTAAAACCACAAAGCATTGGATGTTACAAGAAGATAGAATGAAGGCACAACAGATCGAAGACAAGAAAGGATCTTCCACTCTCTTACCTCTTGTGTCTGCTTGCATAAATCATCCTGGCTTTAAATACAAGTTAGATGATTTAAAACAAGTTAATATATGTCAGTTCATGGACTCTGTACAAAGAATACAGAAATATGAACAGGGCGTTGCAGCTATGCATGGTATTTATGGCGGCATGGTTAGTGCAAAAGATATCCCAAATGACTTAATTAATTTTATGAGTGATTTATAATCGCTCATTTTTTATTGCATAAAAATAACAAATTTTAAAGGAGGAAAATTAATATGGCATTTAAATTAGGTGACGTAATCGTTGATAGACTTCAGTTTGGTTACGGTGCAAAAGCAAACGGTACACCTCTGTATGCTTTAACTCAGCTTACAGAAGCCAATATTGATATTACAGCAGATTCTACTGATATCAATGATAAGGATGGAAACCTTGTATATAGAAAATATACGGGTAAAAAAGGCGAGGTAACTGCAACTAATGCATTTCTTAATCTTGCAGTTGTCGAAGCTATCTCAGCCACAGATGCAGAGATTGCAACAGAAGACAAAGGTATTGTTATGCCGATGATTCAGCTTGTAAAGGCAGGTGAAACACTTGATATTACTGGTTATGTAGATGGTTCTGTTGTCGTAAACTCTCTATCCCCAAAAGGTTCTATGGGTAAAGAATTATATACAAAAGGTACTTCTGCTACTGCAACAGAATTTGCTATTGTACATACAGATGCATCTGGTGAACCTGACAATACACCTGCGAGCGATGTATTAACTCCACCAACAGCAGATGGAGAGACACAGTACATCGTTAAATACAAGAAGACAATTCATAGCGGTGCTAAGATTACCAACTCTGGTAAGAAATTCCCGAAAGCGCATGAGTTATTTTTCAAGGCATTAGTTGTTGATAAATGTGATACAGAAACTCTTAGAGCTGCAATCATTCACATTCCATCATTTATGCCAAGTCCAGAGTTTACTCTTGCACTTCAGGGCGGTGATTCTCAGACAATGGATTACAAAGGAGCTATGATGCTTAACGCATGTTCTACAGATTCTGAACTTTTCTCTATTTACTACATTGATGAAGAAGAGGAAGATATCTAAATAAGATTGCTTGGGCAGTTTAATCACTGCCCTCTTATAAGGAGGATTAATGGCTAATAAAGATTTGAGAACCTGTATGTTATGCCGAAAAAAATACAGTTTTTGCCCAGTATGTAATCCAGAAGACAAAAGTAAACCAACATGGTACTTTTGTTGGTGTAGTGATAATTGTCACGAAATTGATAGAATTGCTTCTGCGTATGAAGATGGACGAATAACTGATATTGAAGCAAAAGAGAAACTGTCCAAACTTGATTTATCAAAAAAGGATAATTTTGGAGAGAGTTATCAGAAATCTATTGCTTCAATTATGAAGGCGCAGGTAAAGAAAACTATAAATAAAAAAGAAAAGAAAACAGATAATGAATCTGTTAAAAATGATATTGTTGCGGAAGTCGAGGAAAAGACTGATGGTAATGTTGAATAGTGATTTTGAAAAATATAAATAGGGAACATAATTACTATTCAACGGTTTTATGTTCCCTATTTTTTACGTTATATGAGGAATAGAAGGAATGACTATAGAAAGCAATTTAAAACCAAGGAGTTATAACGAAAAAGAAATTATCCGTATATATAACAGAGATCAGCAAACATTCTATATTGATTCTGGTATATATCCTATTGATTTATATCCAAGTTATAGTCCTAAAAATGATAGAAAAATTATTGTAATGATTTTTCTTAAAAATGATACTAAAGAAGTATATATGAAATGGAAAAATTATGAATAAATAGGTTACTCAAGACAATGAGCATAAAAGTAGATGTCATACCTGTGAGTGAACAATTACGTAATCAATAGTCAGGTCGCTACTACTCTCCTATGGAAAGGAAAATTTATGAACAAAATCAACTGGAAAGTTCGTTTTAACAAAGAGAATATTTTATTTATTGCACAGGTTATTATTTCTGTTGTAGTTCCAATTCTTACATATTTCGGATTACAGGCATCCGACTTAACAACTTGGTCAAAGGTGTGGGAAACGTTTGTACAGGCAGTAAGTAATCCATATGTCGTTGTAATGGCGTTAGTATCTTTATTTAATGCAATTACTGATCCTACGACTAGAGGTATTGGAGATTCTACTACTGCTCTTACTTATAAAAATCCAAAGGAATAATTTTGAAAGGAGGAGTTTGTTATGGCTGTATTATGTGCATGGGCTTCTGCAAACGAATATGGTAAAACAACCGGAGGTAAAGCCGGTGATCAGACTGGCAAAGAAGTCAAATGTGGAAATATTTATAATTTTGGTCAGACAAGAGTTTATAGATGTGCCGATAGAAAATACGCAGTTAAGATTGGTGCGGCTGCCAAAGCTATTGCATTAAATAACAATTTTGGTTATTGTCAGGAACACAGGACTACATCGTATAACGCATTAAAAAACGTTAATTGGATTGTAGCAAATGTAAAGACACCTGTGGAAATTGATTGTTCCGAATTAGCAGCATGTGCTGTAAATGTTGCATATGGAAAACCTGTCATTTCTTCTGCTGTATATTCTGGCAACATTGGTGGTGCTTTAGTAGGAAGTGGATTATTTAAAGAATTAAAAGCATCAAAATATCTTGGTAAATCAGAGTATATCGAATGTGGTGATATTATTGTTGCACCTGGCAAACATGTAATTGTTGCATATACAGATGGTTCTAAAACATCTCAGAATACAATTATCACAACTATCCAGAGTGTCACATCTGGAAATAAATTAGTAAAACGTGGTCAACGTGAAGCTATTAAATTCACAGGTGTAAAAATTGTTACCGATGGTTTAGTTGGTGGAGAAACAAATATGATGAAAGTAAGAGTATTGCAACACGCCATCAACTTAGATTATAAAGCAGGTCTTGTTGAAGATGGTAAACTTGGTTCTGCAACTAGGAAAGCACTTGGCTCTCATTATGTTAAAAAAGGAGAAACACAGAATATGGTTACTGCGCTTGAGATATTATTATATCTTAATGGTTTTGATCCAAATGGAGTTGAATATCCAGGTACATATGGAAATGGTCTTGTCACTGCTTCAAAGAAAAAATTCGGAGATGATGGATTAAAGGTTACTGCATCTGAATTCATTCAGTTATTATAAAGATTGGAGGAATTTGTATGTATGGAAGCAATAGAAAATTTAGCGCAAATTAATTATGTGTTGGTAATTTTAGGATTTTTTGCAATTTTGTTTGGGGCGAAAGAAATTATTGAAATTATATCGTATTTTAAAAATAGATTCCGCATTAAAACTGGTGCAGAAGAAGATAAAGAAACCATTGACAAAAGAATAGCCATATTGGAAAAACATGATAATTGGCAATACAAAGAAATTACTAAAATGTCCAAAGGTATAGAGAATATTGAATCTGAGTTATTAGATAATAACCTAGAAAGAAAGCGAAAATATATTTTAGATTTTTGTTCTTCCATCTCTAATGGTCAGAAACAGAATAAGGAAGCTTTTAATAATGTATTCAAAACATACAAGAATTATGAAAAGCTTTTAAGCGATCATAATATGGAGAATGGTCAAGCAGAAGAAAGTATGAAATTCATTTCTGAAAAATACCAAGAGTATTTAAGGAATGATAATTTTTAGTGTCAACAATTCTAGCATATCAAATAAATTATCAATTCAACTTATAAGTTTCTTTTATATTATATGCATAATAAAAATAGTTCTATACATACTAAATACATGAAGAACAAAGTTGGAGAATACAGATATAAACATAATATGTCTATTGCGGAATTAGCAGAACGAAGTGGTATGTCTACTACTGCTATTTCCAATTTGGAAAATGAATATACTTCTGATATTCTTTTGTCCAACGCAGTTTCTCTATCACATGTATTACAAGTGGATTTGTATGAACTATTTTGTATTAAGCGATAGGAGGAATTGCTTATGAGAACATATTTTAATTTGATATGTGAAGAAGTTGAAGCAACTGGTGGGAAAGTAATTCATATTGACAAGAATGCAGGTGATATGGAAGAAGTACACAAAATAGTTTGTGAACACATTGAAAAATATCCCAACGCCAAGTGGGAACTTTATCCTATGATTATTAATAATTAACCAAGTACATATGACAATTGAATATAAGAATTATGAAAGAGCGGTTTCTTTGGAAGCTGCTCTTTTGTTATGTAAAAAATATGTATATGAAATTCTAATGTTTTGATATGTGTGTTTTTTGCATACGAAGATGAGAAGTCATTAGGCTCATCTTATAGAGTAGCGAATAGATGGAGTAATTAACCATTGAAGCAATTTCCTCAGTTGCGTTCGCTACTCTTCTATTATATTGAGGAATAAAATATTGGAGGAAATTTAAAATGAAAAACGAAATTCAGGAATTTGTAAATGAAAAATTAGGATTAAAAGTTAGATGTGTTCAAAATGAAGATGGAAGTATTTCTGTCAACATCGGAGACGCAGCTATTGGGTTAGGGATGATAAAAAGAGATTACAAAAAGGGAAAAGAATACATAAGACCTAATATGTCTGGTATAAATTCACATTTAAAATCTTTCGGAATTTCAGATTCCGAAAAAACTAAAGATGATTATTTGCATGAATCTTATATTTATCTATTGGCTATGAAAGCATCAAATCCTTTAGCTCAAAAATTCCAAATGTGGCTCGCAACAGAAGTTATCCCTTCTATTAGAAAACATGGTGCATTTATTGCAGATAGCGAAAATGTTGATGAGAAATATGTATTAAATGAACTTAAATTTAGTCAGAAAAGAACAATTAAGACATTTGCAAATGCGGATGTAAATGAAATTAAAAAACTCTATGATGAGTTCAAAGAATATGTAGACTCTGAATATAAATATAAATCTTCTGATAGACTAGCAAGATACAAGTCTGTAGAAAAAGGACTACAACAGTTACACGATAGACTTGCAAAAGAAGATATTTCAAATGTTGGTGATTGTTATAATATCAGAAAATTAAAAGAAAAAGTTATTCTTGACAGAACAACACTAGAAAAACGTATTGGTGGCGGTATTCGTGCTGCAAAAACAAAAGAGATTGCTTCTTTAAAAGGAAGTGACTCTAATGAATAATTTAAAACTAATTTTAGATATGAATGTTGTAAATAGATATAATCAATATTATTTTTCACAACATCCGAAAGCGAAAAAGAAACAAATCGAACATCCTTACCACCCCTCTATAAATGTTTGGTCTATTAAACCAAGAATACAAATGAACACCTTAAAACAATCATGGAAAGCTTTTATTATATGGTGGATTAAGGATTTAGGATTGGAGAATAAGAAATTAGACAATGTAAATATTGAATATGACATTTATCATCCAACAAAGAGACGAACGGATACCGATAACTATAGTCCTAAATTTATCCATGATGGATTTGTAGAATCTGGTTTTTTGGTTGATGATGATAGGGAACATTTACATAGTCTGACTATTCGTTGTCATGTGGATAAAGATAATCCACGTACTGAAATAACAGTAAATATTTTAGATTAAAAGGAGATAAAAGGAATATGAGACTTTTAGAATTTGTAGAGAGATACAATAACACAGCAAATAACACATTAAGGGAACAGTTATTAAGTAAAATCAAAATCACCCCTTATGTATCATTCATTAAGAAAGAAGTTTACGCACAGTTGATTGTAGATAAGACAACATTTGAGCAGGAATCTTATGATGATAACGGAGTAACAAAATATCGTAAAACAGATAAGATTAGAGTAAATTCTGTTGCTCAGTATGTACAGTTTTGCCGTGCTGTGATTGAATTATATACCGATCTTGAGATTGATGAGGATGATAAAGGATTCATCAATGGATATGATGCACTTAAATCGTCTGGCTTACTTGATATTTTAATGGTTGGTTCTGATAAAGCTGATCCACTTATCCCTATGAGCGAATTAAGTGAATTTAAAACCATTTTAACAATGAAACAGTCAGACACTCAGTTTAATGAGACAACCATTCAGGCGTTTATTAGCAAACAGATTGGAAGGATTTCTGATTTGGCAAATGCTACTCTCACACCGCTTGTTGATGTTGTGAATAAGAAACTTGATAGTTTATCCAATGATGAGTTGAGAAAGATTCTTGATGATTATAAACTTAAAACTACTGAAAATTTTAAAGAGGTATAGAAATTCAAATTTCATGAGGTGTTTATACTTATAAAATCGAAAAAGCCGTGACTGGCTGCCACGGACTTTTCCACTTTCCTTGTTCGAGTAATGGTCGTCACCAAAACTCAGCTCCTATCCGATTTTATTAGTTCTCATCTCTGAATAGAATTCCAATCAGTACGCAAAGTACATTAAAGAATCCTGAAATGAAAGCTACTTGAATAGCCTCGCTCATACTTCTCTCCTTTCGTGATAGGCACGAGATTCAATTGGTAGAGTTGAGCTGTATGAAAATGTATACGAAGTATAAATATCACCTTCGCCTTTCTGTACCAAAAGGTACTCGAATAGGGTTAATAGTTACATAAAAATGTAAGTACTTACAGATAGGATTATATCACAGATTGTTGAAGAAATAAACAGGCTCTATATGTGTCAAAGCGTATAGGGTTTTTCTTATGGAGAGTGGTTATACCGCTCTCCTATTTTAGTGTAAAAATAGTGAAATTATAGTGAATTTTTTGGAGGTGATTAGATTGGGACTAAATAAAGACACTATTAAATATTTGGAAAAACAGGCTCAAAAAAAAGCTTCCGAATTGGCACACGAAGCTCAACAGAGATTAACAGATGGCTATGTGTCGTTTATTGATTTATATTATAGCGATTATACACCACAACAGTATGTAAGAACACATAACTTATACAGGTCTTATAACAAATTTTATAAAAATAGCCACGGTACTATTTTTTATGGTGGCGTTGAAGTAACACCTGAAAGAATGTTTGATAACTATGACCAAATTACACCTTCAGATCTTATGTCTGAATTTATTTACAATCCGAAAGGTACTTATCATGGTTGGTATAACATTCCTGCTAGTTTCAGCGTGTATAGAGAAATACATAAGTATCATGAACGGTTAAAGGATGAATATAGAAAGCGTTGTACAGTTTAGAAAGGATGTGAATAAATGGCTAATTCAGATATTATTAAGATTGGTTTTGATTATAGAGCTAGTCTTGAACAGTTTGAAAAAGAAACAAATGGTGTATTCGATGGTATTAGTAATAAAGCTGGTAAACAAAAAATCACAATTCAATTAGATGCAAAAGATGATAAAGTAATTGATAAAATTAAGGAATTACAGAAACTCAAATTAGATAAGTTCACATTCGAGTTTGGTGATTCTGGATTAAAAGAACAGCTACAGACATTTGATAAATTAGAGAATAAGATTAATGAGATTATTAGTTTATCAAAAGGAATTGACTTATCATTTAATACCAAAAACAAGACAGAAGCTTATAACCAATTAAAAAAATATGCAGATGCTTTTAAAGAATATTATGGTAATGAAGAAGCAATGGCTACCAATGCAGGTGCAAAGGCTGGTTATGCGTATTACAAAGCCTATGAAGAAGCATTGCGAAAAGGTGTTGCACAAAGCAAATTAGAAAAAGTTACTGTCGATTTTGATGTAAATGATTCAATTTTTAGCAAAGAGAGAATCGTTGAAAATAGAATTAAAGAGTTTGAAAATTTTCAAAAGTATGGTAATGCCGATGAAAGTAACTTAATTGCAGAAATTACATTACTAGAGAATCGGCTTTTGAAATTTAATTCTGCTTATTCTCAAGTGAAGGCTAATTTAGGTAATGCACCAATTACACCCGAAATCACAAAAAACATTGAAGAATATGTTAGGTTATTAGAAATTGCAGAAAGCAGAGCAAAAGATGCAGAATTATTTGGCTATCCAAGCGAAGATATCAATTCAGATAAAGATCTTGCAAATATGTATCTTGACTTTGCAAAAGAAGATGCTACTGCTGAAAATAAAAAATATATTGAATCATTAAAACAAGAAGAGACACAAGCTATTGCTACTGCTGAAGCTGAACAGAAATTAGCAGAAGCTCAAAATGAAACAGTTTCTAATACTTCTAATTCAAATAATTCTCAAATTGAAGAGTTAAAATCTGATATTCAAGAGGTAAAAACCGAACTTGGTGATGTAAAAGATAGAATTTCTTCTATTGAATCGAATGGTTTTGAAAATGTACGAGATGATGTTGAAAAGACAAAGGAATCTGTAAAAGAACTTAACAGCGAACTTGCAGAAATGAAATCTAACCTCTCTTCTACTCCACAAGAATCGAATATTTCATCTGGAATGAAAGACACATTTCCTAAGACTTCTGAAAACTTAGAACAGGTTGCACAATCTGAACAAAAAGTACAGCAAGAAGCAAAGGCAATCCAATCCAAATGGGAACAAGCCGAAAAAGCAATTCAGAATTACATGAATGCTGTTACAAAGTTAAATAATCTTAGAGCCTCTGATAAAAGTACTGGTAAGAAGTCATATGAAATTGCAGGACAAATTGAGGAAATTGAGAAGTTAAAAAAAGAAGCTTATGATGCAAGACAAGTTTTATCTTCTATGATAAATCCTCAGAATGTAGATATAGATACATGGAAAAGATATGTTGACGTGATAAATCGGCTCGATCAGGCATCAAATGGATCGGCTGAATCGGTTAATAGATTAAAAGACTCTTTAAAAAATACTCTAAATTCAGAGTTGAATTCTTTGCAAAATTCTATTGATAAATATCAAAATATCATTACTCAAGCACAAACATATCCGTCCGATTTTCATCCAAGTACAGAATATAATACAAAACTTGCAAATTTAGAAAGTGCAAATGAAGTACTTAAAAATTATAAAGCTTCATTGCAAGGTGTTAATGAACTTACAAAAGAACAACAAAATCAGATTAACAGATTAACACAGAATTGTGAAAAAGCAGCCACAGAATTCAAGAATCTTTCTGCTGCTGAAAAAGGTACAATTAAAGTCGGTGTTGAGAAAGCTATTCAGAGAATCAATAAAGATTTAGCAGAGAATACAAAATATTCTGCGGAAGCCAAAGCCGGTCTTAACGCATTGTTAGAACAATTAAAATCTGGTGATCCAAGTATCAATTTAAGAAAAATCACAGAAGAAATTATTAAAGTTGAAAATGCTGAAATTGCTGCTGGTCGTGCTGGAAAATCTCTTTGGGATATTTTTAAAACAAAGTCTACATACGGTTTCATTGGTCAGATGCAAAGCTATTTGAGTATGTATGTTGGATTCTATGGGATGATAAACGGAGTTAAAAAAGCCGTTTCTACTATTATAGAACTTGATACTGCTTTAGTTGACTTAAAGAAAACTACAGCGATGAATGAGAATCAGCTTGAGAATTTTTATTATGATTCTAATAACGTAGCAAAACAGATGGGTGTTACTACAAAAGAAATTATTGATCAGGCAAGTGCATGGTCTAGGCTAGGATACAATACTGCTGAAGCTTCTACAGAAATGGCAAAACTTAGTTCTCAGTTTGCTTCTATTTCTCCTGGTATGAGTGTTGATGAAAGTCAGAGTGGCTTGGTCAGCATTATGAAGGCAAAATTCTATGCCTTAATATACAGTAATGTGTATTTAGAATATATTTAATTGCAGGTAATGCGTAAAGCCTTACACCACAATAACAGAGATAATCACGTTATGATGGTACGAAAGTAGAAACAACGTAAGGATGATATATGGTCAAAAACCTAAGTATCACTTTTACTAATTTTATATAAATTAGGAATTGCTGTTCTTGCAGGAAAGCACCCTAACGTATTCCGTAGACCATACGGTACTTGAGTCGAGGGTGAATCTTCAACGACTATCCCCATGTCGGGAATTAGAAGATATTTTCAATACAATAGAAAATAATAAAATAAGGGTGGAAATCCCGAATATCTAATTCAATAGGAGTACGGCTCAATCGCAAATGGAGTTCGTGAAAAACGATTAAATGGAAAAGGTATACTCCTCTTCTGTTTTTGCAGAAAGGATGAAGAAATAGTCTTAACGTTGCATGAAAATGTAAGAATAATTATAATTGTAAAAAATAAAATTATGAAAAAATGGGATAAAGAATATTCTACTCAATTAGTAGAAGAAATGAAATTTTTGTTAGAACATAATATTAAATATACTTTTGTAAAAGTTGTAAATGGAATAACTACATATAAATATACAAAAACGTCAGAACTATTTAAGTTGCTGGCGATTTTTTATGCAGAAAAAAGAATAATTTATTAGATTAAGAAAAGGTGATTAATATAATGGGTAAAATATATACAATAGATGAAATAAAAAATATGATAGAAAATAATGGATATGAAGTTATTGGAAACATTATTGATATGAGAACAAAAGTTGAATGTTTAAATTCAGATGGATATCGTGTAATGATAAATCCAGGAGGATTAAAAAATAGAGGTGATAAACCTGACATAGTTTCAATACATAATCCTTTTTCTATAGATAATATAAAACAATGGATACAGAACAACAATTTTACATGTAAATTAATAAGTTCAGTCTATAAAAATTCTAAAGAAAAATTAGAATGGGAATGCGAGTGCGGGAATCATTATTTTGCAAGTTGGGCTGATGTCCGTTCTGATTATAAAAGATATTGCAACTATTGTGCAAAATCAAAAAGATATGACGGACTTGTTGATTATAATGAAATGGTTTATGAAGAATGTTTAAAAAGAAATTATGAATTGCTTCCAAATCAAAATATTGTTAGAAGTAATACTAGATTCAAATATATTTGTAAAAAACATAGAGATTATGGGATTCAAGAATCGTTCCCTAATAATTTTATCACATCATATGGTAATGGCGGTTGTTATGCTTGTTGCATTGAAAAAAGAAGCATGAATAAAAGAAAAGAAGAATCTTTCTTTAAAGATATTACTGAAAAGGCTGGACTTATTTATATAAGAACAGAATACACAAGTGATGACAGAACTCGGATTATTTATAGGTGTAAGAAGCATTATGACAAAGGCGAATTTTCTACATATATTACAAATATGAAGAACAATAAAGGTGGATGTCCATGTTGCAATGGACAATATAGAACAAAAGAAGATTTACAAAATGAATTAAACGAATTACAATTGCATGTAGAAATTTTAGAATATAAAGATTATGCTTCTCCTTGTAAATGTAGATGTTTGATATGTAATAATATTTGGGACTCTCAAGGAGTATATCTAACTCAAGGTCATGCTTGCCCAAATTGTTCAAAATCTAAATTTGAATTATCTGTCGAAAACATCCTTCAAAAATTCAATTTATCATATATTCCACAGTACAAATTTGAAAATTGTAAAGATATTACTTCGCTTCCATTCGATTTTTATTTAAACGATAGTAACATTGCAATTGAAGCAGATGGCGAAGGTCATTATATGCCAATACAATATTCTTCGTCATGGAGCGAATCTGAACTGATGGAAAATTTTGAAAAAATACAATATCATGATAAAATTAAAACTGATTTTTGTAACAGCCATGATATACCACTTATTAGGATTCCTTATTGGGAACGAGATAATTTAGAAATATTTTTAAAAAATAAATTTTACGAAAACGGAGTTACTATATAAATATACAATTATAATTATTATAAGGCGTTGCGAACCTTATTAAAACATTTGATGGAATATTGATCCAGATCAAGTAAAATCTGAAATTATGGATCCAGTAAATAAGCTTGGGAACACAATGGCTTTATCTAACCAAGATATTGTTGAAGGTATGGAACGTTCTGCCGCCGCCCTTGCCGCTGTAGGAACATCAGTGCAAGATGGTTTGGCTATGTTTTCAGGTATACAAGAGATATTGCAAAATGCGGAAAAAAGCGGTACAGCCCTTCGTAGTGTTGCACTTCGTATTCGTTCATTTGACGAATCGACAGAAGAATACTCGGAAGATTTAGCCAATATAACAGGAGAATTAATTGATCTTACTAAAACAGCAGAACACACACAAGGTATATCTATCTTTAAAGAAGGTACTACTACAGAATTTAAAGATTTAACTGATTACTTTGGTGAAATTGCTGACATCTGGGATGAAATGTCACAGAAACAACAAAATGATTTCCTTCTTAAAGCTTTTGGTCGTACACAGGCTCAGGCTGGTGCTGCTCTTATTCAGAACTATAAAGGCGTTACTAAGGCTCTTGATGAAATGGAACAAAGTGCAGGATCAAGCGACAAGGAAATGGAAACAATTGAGCAATCTTTAGAGTACCGTATCAACGCACTCAAGGAAACTTGGGTTGGTACAATTCAGCAAATGGTCGATCGTGGAGATCTAGGTACTATTGTTGATGGTTTAACTAAATTTTCTGAAGGAATTGGTTTTGTAACAAGTAATCTTGGATTACTTAAAACGGCTGCACTAGGAATTGTAGCGGCTCTTAGTTTCAAAAACATCGGTAAATGTTACGTGAGTGCGTAATTTTTCAAATCATTGTTATTGTTTTGAATATGCCCACCTAACTCAAGATTATATCAAGAGCTGGGAAGATTAGGTCTAGTCAACCTATAGATGTTTCAAAATAAATCGTAATTGTGAGTTGCTATCTCACAGTGCTGGGAAGAAATAAAATATACCGTATATATAAAATAACACACTACAACGTGGCTAGAAATGGCGAGCGTGAATGTATTCCGAAAGGATGTTGGTGACAACAAGAAAAGTCAAATCCAGAAATGGAGGTTATTTGGGTATATGGGGAAACCCTAAGTGTCATGTCCTTAATGGACTAAATCGGCAATCAGCAACGGATTCTACTGTAATAGAGAATATTATAGTGGAGGTGTTCAGAGAGTCTAAACGATTTTGAGTTATTATTAATAGCTTGTAAAAGGGACTCCATGCGTAGTTATCGCACTGCTCTCGTGACTGAGATATAAAAGCGTAAAAGAGTGTTGCTACTCTCACCCTATTAAATAGCACATTGTTAATAGGACAACAGTAGGGTTCGTGTGTACCGTAAGTTTGAAAAAACACACAATAAAAAGAGAATATATAAAATAGGAACTGCTCTACTCAGTCCCTAAATCATTTTGCTCGTGCAAATCAACCTCTAATGAAGCATCTTTGCATTGAGCTTTTGCATGTACATCTTTATATTTTGTAACTTTATTTACTATGTATCGGATTAGCCCGAAGAGAGCCAACACAGCTTTATACGAAAGCCATGCTATAAATCCAAGCAGAGTACATATAATAAAGAAAGCGACTACATTATATAAAGAGTCACACTCAACAGCATATTTAATTATATCCATGATAGTCACCTCCAATTATGTCTATTGTTTTCAATATCGTACTAATTGGTTGGTGACTGTTTGAGGATCACCGTTAAAAATGGAAGTGACTATACTTCAATAACGCTGTAAGTGTATTATACATCATATTGGAATATTCTGGTAGAGAGAACATATATTCCAAGAAATCTCGATTTCAATCGAGTAAAAACAGAGAATAAATATATGACAACATAAAAATAACATCGCATTACACGATGTTATCTTTACTACATTGTTGGTGTGTACAATGTAAGTGAAAAATTATATAGCGGAATACGAAAGTATCCGTTCGCAGTATAACACACAGTCTCTATAATTGAAAGTAGTTTATAGATATTTTGTAAAATAAATAAAATAGAGGACAGTCGTGAGACATGCCCTCAAAATAGAGAATATATAATTGAGATGAATATGAATACAATTGGAGAATGATAATTAATTAGCTTTCTTAAAGATTTTATGTTGTTTTGTCGAAATTCTTGCGATAGCGTCTGCTTTCTCATCGGACATTTCTGGATGATTAGCAATCTGATCAATGGCATGATCTTGTGATTTAAAATATCTACGCACCGCAAGTAATCCGATGATTGCACACAATAATATAACAATGTACAATCTCTTCTACCATCCTTTCCTGTAAAATAACTTTTCAGGAATTTGTATTTGCCCAGAACGGACTGCAATGTGGTAATACAGTCGCAGTTTGCTTGGTATTATATTACCATATTATTCTAACTACATAAATCCAGAACATTAGTTTTGTCGAATTTTGAGTTACGAAAAATAATTAAAATTTTTCAAAAATCTTTACAAAAAATTTCATCTGTGTTATCTTCAAAATATGAAAATTTTTCAATTTTTGAAGGAGGTAACACGATGAAAAATTCTAGCAAAGAAAGAACTTTACAGTGGATAAACAATCAGAATAAAAAAGGCAATATATCCTTTGAACACCGCTTACAACGTCCGACTGGGCAGTGGAATACTCGCATGAAAAGCCTATTGATTCATAGCTTATTAAGTGGTATCCCAGTTAATCCAATTTATGTCGTAGAAGAAGAAAATATAATTTATCCGTTAGATGGTTCTCAGAGGACATCAACTTGTATTGATTACATCAACGACGTATTCTCATTAAGCAAAGATACTCCACATGTATTCATATCTGTAAAAGAAAATGGAGAACAAGTCATTAAGGAATATGAAATAGCAGGAAAGAAGTTTAAGAAACTCGATGACGAAGTAAAAGAAACACTTCTTGCTTGTACTTTAGAATTTTGCACATTATCTGATTATACAGATGAAGAAGTAAAAATCATGTTTGCACGACAGAATTCAGGTAAACCTTTGAACGGAAAATTGCTACGTGTAGTACATGAGTCAGATGAATTTAGTGAAATGGTCTACTCTCTCGCTAATCATCCATTTATGGATAAAATCATGTCAAAGACACAGCGTAAGAATGGAACAGACAGAGATACAATTATCCAAGCTATGATGCTTATTTCTTCTAATCAGGAACAGGAATTTACATCTTTTAGAACAAAAGATATTGATGCTTATGTAACTGATTATGCAGATCAGTATCTCGATAGAGCTGACACATTAAAAGAAGCTATGGATAGATTTAATGAATCATTTGATGGCGAAGTAAAAATCCCATCTACAAGTATTCCACAAATTTTATATAGTGGCTATAGAATTGTTAAAGACAAGAAATCATTCTCTCGTCTTGCAGAAAAGGTATCTGAATTTATTGCAACATATGATTCTAATGAAGAATATAAACAATATGTTCAGAGTGGTACAGGTAGCAAAGAGAATGTTAAGGGACGCTTCGATTATTGGCGTGGAATTGTAAGAGAATTACAGTAAATATTTGAAGAGTAGTCGGTTGACTACTCTTCTAATTCTTTGTACAATTTTCTTATGATATCGTCTGTTCCTTGTTTACTCTGTTGTTCTAATGAAATCCATTGAACCGAATTATTATAAATCATATTCAAAATATGTTTCTTCATTGTCTCTTCTGAATTTAACAAATGTCCTGAATATGCTTTAATAAATGATTGCGCATTGAATTTTCTTATTGCCTTATCAGTTTTTCTATATAAATATATATTATCTCTAATGTAATCATTTAGAAATACATATTGCGTATTGTTTGTATAAGTAGATATATAGCCTAATATAGAAAAAATATTAGATTGATTGACTATTATTGCAATTTGGTTAAAATATTTTTCAAGATCATATTTTATGTTTTTATTAATTATACATTTTGCACCTATTTTGTCCATAAAATCTTCTAGTGTCATTTGAAATACTAAATTAGGATTATAGCCAAATTTATGTAAATTAATATATATCATATTACCTTTTATATGCGAAAAATATAATTGTCTCGAAGTGTTTCTTGAAAATATATTTTTTATATATGGTTTTATAAATTCAACCGATGTCATGTGTTTAAGCGTTAATTCGGTGTATAATCCATTGTTTTTAGATATTTCTTCGAGAAGTTCAATTTTCTTATTTGAAATTAACCAGTCAATTTCTACACGTCTACAACTCAAAGGCTTGTCATTTTCTTGGATAAATTCATTTGCTAAATTTGTATAAAGATTATATTCATCTAATTTATTTTGAAATAATTCAAATGGTGACAAATTGCCATCGAAATTTGTTTTACCTTTATTAATATATTGTGAATATACTTGCCTCATTTTTACTATGGTGTTTTGTATATTTGTATATAATTCATAAGGGATTAAAATTGGTAAGGTTGAAAAATATTTATCAGCATCTGAAATTACAGATTCGGCATTTGGAAAAGTCTCATAAAATTTATTTCTTCGATTAACAACTTCACGACCTTTGATGATTTCGTTAAGTTGACGTTTCTTCTCTGTATATCCTTCAATCCCAGGAAATTTAAGGATACAGTGAGAACCTACATTTAGCAGTATATCGTTTCGTCTGTTCCGTATATAATATAAATATTTATTAGGTGTATTACATAAACCGCAATGCACCTTTTGAGTTGGATCTTCTTCACTTACTTTTTCAGCATACCATTCTTTTAAAATATTATTCATCATGTTTTTCTTATTAATAGTAAGTGATGCTACACCCAATTCATCTAAAAATGGCATATCTTCTATCGAGACTGCTTTGAATTTAGACAGGTTTACTATATTTTCATATAAGTTGCCATATAGTTGAGTGTTCTTGGGTTCTTCACTATTCTTTAGTAGATTAATTTCATCTAATGTTAATACTGTTTTTCTCATATACCCTCCTATATGGAAATTATATCATATTTGGAATATATAAAGTAAAAAATATGTCGATAAATAGTTATTGTTGACACATATTATAAAAGAGCAGACTTTCATCTACTCTTAGATTGGTGGTGACATGATGAATATTGATTTATCCAAACTCATTCCTCAACCGAACCTACAAAACTTATTTGACGCTTCGGTACAACCATTAAAAGAAAATTCAACTGTTGTACATGCTGTATCAGTTCCAACGGTTTGCCAGATGTGTCCTCTCCGTGGAAACAGACCAAGTTGTAGCCAATGTAACCGATTTCTTTAACAAGAATTGTTATTGAATTCTGGAATAATGTTTAGGCTACTCTTTTTTATTACACCATATTTCCAATATTATTTACTCCATCCAAGAAATTCTGAACAGCATTCGGATTGCTCATAAGAGCAATTGTAAGCTGTCCTGCACAAGTAGCCAACGTATTGAGTGAGAACTTTCCAAACTTTTTAGACTTTTCTTTAACTGCATTCCAAACCGTATCGTTCCTGATGTTATCAAGCAATTGGTGTCCACTCCATGTAAGACCTATAATATCAGCTTGCATTAGGCTTCCTCTTACAAAATATGGGTTCTTTGCACAATCAATGAAACCTTCTTTTGTCAATAATTCAAGTGCATAAGTCAATTCTTCTTTATTGTATTTAGAAAACTTATCCGAAACAAGTAGCTGTCCAAATGGTAATTCGTTACGATAATTAGGGTTTGAAGAATCCTTGTAATCCAAATCTTTTTCAATAAATAATAAAATATCTCTTACATAGTCGTGATTTAATCTCATGGTAAACAACTCCTTTATAGAAAGCAGGTAAAAACATGTTTGAAACTATTAAAAAAACCTGTCAAAAATTCAACACCGCTCTTGAGCATAATGGCAATCCAACTGATGAAGAAAAAATGGCATTGGGATATCTCAATCTTGATCTTGCCAAAGCAATAATCGAGGATTTAGATGAACATAATGCAAAATGCATTGCAAAAATCATTCTTGGATTTGTTGAATAAATGACATATTTATGCAGAGGGTAAATCTAAGCCCTCTGTTTATTTGATAGGAATATTTTACCACTGATTATTATACAGGTATAGTCTGAACATGTGTTTACCATTTCGCCCCACAATTTTTACAGTGCATTGTGTTTCTTACGTCCGAACTGAATAGTCCAAACATTGCACCTCCGAATATTTTCTTTCCTGTTGAAATCTTTTCTACATTAAGTGAGCCACATGTAGGACATTTAGGTATATTCGAAGTCGGATATTCATAAGGCACATAATTTATACGTTTATTATATGCGTCATAGCTAAATTCAGGCGATCTTTTTAATTCTGGATGATTCTTTGTGTAATTATCAACTTCATCACACGTACCTTGTATAGAATCTTTATATTTTACATGACAATATGGACAATATTCTATTTTTGTTTTTATCCCACAATCTAAACAACTCGGACAATATACCCCTTTAATAATTGGTTCTAATTTCTGTAATTTATATCCACAATTAGGACACATTTCTGCTTTATCTGAAATTTGTTTATTACATTCAGGACAATTAATTAACATTTACATATCACCTTTTCTTTTTTGATTAGAATTATACTCCTCAAACAAGTATAAATCAATAAATATAGTATGATGTTCAAAACAATAGACAATAATGGTGATATAAAAGTTGTTACAGTAATGAAAGCCAGAAAAATTGCACAAGATCAATTAACAGCATCTATTGCAAGACAAGAATTACAATTAATTGCGGATGAAAAAGCACTAACTAGATTAGAAGCGAAAGTTGCAAGTGGAATTCCATTAGAACAAGCAATGGCTACAGAAATGAACGGTGCAAGTATTGCTGCTAAAAATCACGCAATCCAAACACAGGGTTTGAATGGAACAACAGATGCATTCGTTGCTAAACAAAAAGCGGCTCAGGCACAGTTAAAAGCTACTGCAAATGATTCTAAAAAACTGATAACAACTTTGAAAAGTGTAGCAGCAAATATTGGTGTTATGATTGCATTCACAGTAGCAATAAAAGCTATTGAATACGCATGGGATAAGGCAAACACTACAGTAGAAGAAGTTCAAGGCAAAATTGATGATTTGTCCTCTTCTATCTCCACATTAGAAGATGAATATAAATCATTAAAAGAAACAGGATCGGAAAATCTGACTGACGCAGAGCAGACACGATTACAATATCTTGAAGATCGTATTGAGCGTGAAAAAGAGTTAAAAGAACTGGAAGAAGCCCGTCTTATCAGAGAAAAATATGGTAGCAATTTTACAGATTCTTTTGATGAAGATAACCAGAATGCAAAATATAGTGATTTCCGTGAAAAATATTTCGATGGAATGAGCAAAGTAGATGTCACTTCTTTAGCATATGGAATCGACCATGATGAGAAGAACGTTATTGACATTGGATCAAAGATTGACGAATATTTAGAGAGCCAGAAAAAGATTCAGCTATACATAGATCAGATGAACAAATATGACTCTAATCGTCAGGAATATATTTGGGCTGATGAATTAAAGACAAAAGAAGAAAATAAATTAGAAAAACTAATTCCACAGCTTCAGGAAGAATATCAGAATTACAAAGAAGCCAAATATGAAGCTGAGACAGCTATTGATGAAATGACACAGGATTTAGATAATCCTAATCTGACAGATAAAGACAAAGAAACGATTCAGAGTTGGATTGCACAGTATCAAGATGTTGTCAAAATTGCTGATTATTACATTGGTTTAATGAGGGATATTCCGGCTATTCCAAGTGATACGGACACCAACACATATCATAATTGGTATAGCAAATTATCCGATGACGAAAAAGAATTAGCCAATAGTGATGATTTCAAAGAAGCTCTTGAAAAACAAAAAGAAGGACTGGGCAAAGCTGCTTTAGCCGCAAATGATTATGATATTGCTTTACAGGAAGTAAAAAATGCACAAGAGTCTGTTGCAAATAGTGGTGATGGCATTGGAGCAACTTCTTTTTCAGATACTATTACAGAACTTTCTGATTTACAAGATGATTTATCAGATCTTGATGAAGCAATGGCAAATATTGTTTCGGATGGTAATGTAGATTTATCATCTTTAGACGGATTGATTGAAGCATTTGGTAAATTAGAAGAAGCTGGTAAAAACATAGATACATCTACTGTTGATGAAGCAATGAAATCCTTATCTGATGCTACTTCTATCCAGTCAGCACAGCAGGCATTAGACACTTTGTGCACAGAGTATATCAAAGCGTCTGGCATTCTTGATGATTTGAATGAGAGCAACAAAAATCTCATTGCAACAAGATTACAGGGAATGGGCGTAGCCAATGCAGAAGAAATGGTCGAGGCTCGTTTAGCAGCACAGAAATATGCTACAGCTAATGGATGTATTGATCTTGCAAATGCAACATGGGAAGAGATTTCTGCATTAATTGCTGAAGGTAACGCTTCTCAGGAGACACAACAGTATCTTGCTAATTTAGCACTGTCAAAAATTGATGTTAATAATATTAAGCTGAACACAAAAGCCGATGTAGATAACATTATTGCTATCGCAAATGCGGCAGGTGCAAGTGCAGCTCAGATTGCAGCATTAAAAACTGCGTTAGCTTCTCTTAGTAATGCGAACATCACAAAATGGGATGACGCAAATAAAGGTGGTGGTATGGGAAGTACTAATCTTATGAACCCAGCCAAATTAAATACTCCTTCTAGCGGGAATTCTAAGATCGACCAGTTTGCAAAACAGCAACAGGCACAGAAGACGAAAGATGCTGTACAGGATGCTACGGATACACTTGCAAAGACATTAGACGATATAAAAAATGGTGCATATAATCTTGACGCATCCAATTTTTATGCTAATTACTCTGGTGGCTCTGCTACAAGTAAAGCGGTCAATGATGCTGCAAAAGCAGCCAAGGATGCTGCAAAAGATGTAAAAGAAGCTGTTGCAGAAACATTTGATTTTATTGAAAATGGTATCAATCGTTTTGATAAAGCATTTTCTAAACTCGAAGATAAAGTAGACAAAACTTCTTCTTCGTTCACATCTCGTTTAAATGCATATAAAGAGGCTTTAAACGCTGCAACATTTGGCATTGAACTTCTCACAGATGATTACAACAAATATATGCAGAAAGCAAATGAAGTTGGTCTTAATGAAGATATTGCTTCTGCTGTTCGTGGTGGAGCTTCTAATATATGGGATTATTCAGATGATACTGTAAAACAGCAAATCAAGGACTATCAGAATTGGTATGATAAAGCGCAGGATTGTTTGGATAAAATAGATGAGTTAAAAGATAAACAGCTTGAATTAACTCAAGCAAGTATCGAATTACTTATCACTCAGTATGAAAAGCTTTCTACAAAAGTTGAAAATGCGAATGACCGCATGGAGAAATGGATCTCTTTAAAAGAGTCATGGGGATTTTCTGCAAATACTAAGAATTATAATAGTATGAACAAAAATATCCAAAAGCAGATTGATTATATTAATAAACAAGATGAGCAATTAAAACTGTTACAGAAAACAGTTACAAAAGGTTCTGAAGCTTGGTATGAATATAATGAACGTATTGATTCAAATAAGGCATCTCTGATCGAATTAAAACAGCAAATGCAGGAAAATGCTACTGCCGCCGCTGTGTTAGCAAAAGCGACTGCTGATAAAAAGACAGAAAAATATGATTCACAAGATGAATTATATGATGCTAAAATTGACAATGCTACGTCTGCGAAATCTAAAAATAAACTGATTGACAAAAAGATCTCTAATATCAATAAGACACAGAAGGCTTATAATACTGCTGTTTCTACTGATAACAAAAATCTTAAATCTGCAAAGAAAACAATTAGTAAATTCAAATCTACCAAAGAGAATAAAAAGATCCTTGCTTCTATTAAGAAAGCTGCAAAATCTGGTAAACGTATCTCACAGTCTTTATTAAATAAAGCATCCAAGCTGAATGATAATGGCAAGCTGTATAACGCATGTGTGCAGTACAATGCTTATTTAGATGCGAAAGAAGCCGACAAAGCTACTGCTGATTTATACAAAGAAACAGCAAAACAGGATAAGGCTACTCTTGCAAAAGAAAAGTTTGATAATATTTCCTCTGATTATGAGAATAAAATTTCTAGTAATGAGCAGAAAAAGACATCTATTAACAATAAGATTTCTCTTGCACAGGAACAGGGAAAACAGGTAAGTACAGCTTACTATAAATCTCTTATTTCTGCCGAAAAAGGCGAGCAAAGTAAACTCATCAAAGAAAGAAAAAAACTTCAGAAGAGTTTGAATGATGCTGTTATTAGTGGTTCTATCAAAAAAGGCAGTGATGAATGGTTTGAAATGGTCAGTGCAATCAATGAGGTAACTAATGCTATAGACGAGTCAACTCAGTCTATTGTCGAATTTCAGAATGCCCTTCGTCAATTAAAATGGGATACTTTTGATAAATCTCTCGAAACTGTAAAACGTGTCAATAGTGAAGCTGATTACTACATTGATCTTTTGAGTCATAAAGATATGACTGATAAAGACACTGGTAATTTCACTGAATATGGTATTGCTACAATTGGATTGCACAAGACGAACTATGACAATTACATTGCGCAGGCAGAAGCATACCAGGATGAATACAACAACATCATGGAACAGATAAGGAAAGGTGAATTATCTACATCTGATGAAAATGTTATTCAACGTCTGCGTGATTTACAGAATGCTCATAGAGATGCGAAGAAATCTGCCGAGGATGAGTTAGAGTCTATTAATGATCTTGTAAAACAGGGTTATGAAGCACAAACAGATGCACTGAGTAAGCTGATAGAAAAATACAAGAAATTAAAAGATTCAGAACTTGAAGCCTATAAATATCAGAAAGAAATTGCCGAAAAGACAAAACAGATTGCTTCTTTACAGAAACAGTTAACTGCTTACAATGGTAATGATTCTGAGGAATCTCGTGCACAAATTCAGAAACTAAAAGTACAGCTTGAAGAAGCTAAAAGCGATTTAAAAGATACACAATACGAAAAATTCATTTCCGATACTGAGGATATGCTTGATGATTTAATGAATGATTACCAGGAATTCATTGATGAAAAGCTCAATGATACAAATACTATTCTTGATGAGATTAAAACTCTTCTTGGCAGTGATATTATTGAAACAATTAAGGGATTAGATTCTAATCTTACAAATGATACAAAAGATCAAATTGGTTCTAGTACCACGAATGGTGGCGATGGTGGTCAAGCCGCAAAAGATTACGTTCATAATACTGTGACTAATGATCAAAATAAGGTTAATTCTAAAACTGATACTAGCAGTTATGATCCTGCGAAAGAGGCTGATATAGCTAAAAAGAAAAACGGAATCGCACAAAAGAAAAAAGCAATTAATGGTCAGAGGCAGTCTTTTCAAAATCAGATTAAGGAACTTGAAAGTCAGTTAAAACAGTTATACGGTGAATTGAATTCTATAGAAAATAAATACCAGTTTGAAAAATCTTCTACGAAGAATAAAGATAAACTACAGGATTTAAAAAATAATTATATCGAGAAAAAGAGTGGACTCAATGCTATGATACAGGATGTAACTCATAACAAAGATATGTTGCAACAATTCATAGCTGATCTTGATAAGCAGTCGGCACAACTTGATAAAGATTTAGCAAGCATTAATGGTTACGAAAAAGGTTCTGAACATATTGATAAGCGTCAATTAGCATGGACGCAAGAAAATAAACGAGAACTGATTTATCGTGCTGCTGACGGCGCACTTTTAACAGAACTCAATCCTGGCGATAAAGTATTCACAAATGAGATGACTGAAAATCTTTGGGAACTTGCAAAGACGAATCCTTCTCTTCTTTACTCTAGTACTAACTTTGTACCAAAATTACCTGATATTGCAAAATCCGCTGGTACATCTACGATTGTTGAAGTTGGCGATATCGTGATGAACGGTGTTAATGATCCTGAAACATTCGGTAGACAGTTACGAGAAGAAATTTGCAAGAACGGAAAAACAACACAATGTATTACTGAAGCTGTATCTGCCAAGCAACTTAAGAAAAATAGTATAGGTAATGCAAGGTTATATAAGTAACCACTTTATCCCATGTAGGTATCATAGCCTATGTGGGATTTTTATATGTAAAAAATCGAAAGGAGAATAAGCAAATGCCAAAAATAGTTTTTAATGAGAATTTTGGTGTAGATGAAATTACTATCTTACTAGAAAGACGTGACTTTCATAAATACGGAAAACTTATAGATACAACTGACATTGAATATAAAGATACATTAAATGCACCAGAGTTATCATTTACTGTATATAAGACAGAAAATGAATTATGGGATAAAATTAACAATTATAATCTGCTATATATTCCTGAGTATAATGAACATTTTTCTATTACTGTAAATACTACAGAAGAAAATACAACTCAAAAATCTGTTACATGTACATATCTTCCTGTAAATGAATTGCAGAATGTAAAACTTAGAAATATTGAAATTAATACAGAAGATGATATTGCGAGAGATGATTATGATGAGAACTACCCAACTATTTTTTATCGTGATTTATCTGCTTTTTCAGAAGGAAGTGAAATGTATAAGAAATTATATAACTCTTCTCTTCTACATCGTATTTTAGACAAAGCATCGAATTATAAAATTGGTCATGTTGATACTTCTTTGAAAAATTTAAAATCATGGTTTCAGTACTCTATTAATGACAGCAACGTATATGACGAATTAACTGGCGAAATCTCAGATGATTACCAATGTTTATTCACTTTCGATTCAACGACAAGAACTATAAATGCATATGATCTTTGTAATACATGCAAAGATTGTGGGTATCGTGGAGATTTTCATGATAAATGTCCTGAATGTGGAAGTACAAATATTGGTGGTGCTTTTGGTGAAGATACAACAATTTATATTTCAAAAGAGAATCTTTCTACTTCTGCTTCTATTGAAAGTAGTGATGATAGTTTAAAGAATTGTTTTTATATTGTTGGTGGAGACGATTTAATGTCTTCTGCTGTTGCTATCGCAAATCCAAGTGGTACAAATTATATTATCAATTTTTCTGATGAAATGTATGAGAATATGCCGAGTGATTTAGTCGAGAAAATCAAAGCATATAATGCAAACTATCAAGAATGTATAAATAGCAGAGCATTTAACTTTTCTTCGAATGAAGTTAACCAATATAATCAGATTGTCAAATATGTAAATGAACATTATCCAAAAATAGATGATGACGGCAATAAAGTTGATAGATATAATACTATCTCATCTCCTATTGTTGGATATAAAAATATTGCTTCGCTATGTTTTGACTGCATTGATATTGGATTAATTTTGCAGACTTCTATGGGCAAAACAATAGAAATGGACAATCTTACAATTCAGGAAACAATGAATTTATTGACATTCGCCAATTTATCGCCAATTGCAGTGAAATCAAATTTATCATGGGTTGCAACAAGCGTCGTGTCGAATACCGTGTTAGGTGCTTGCAAGGCATTAATTAATACTGCATTATACAAAGTTGAAATTGTAGATGCCTCTTATTCTAAAGATAAACATGTTTGGAAAGGAAAATTTAAACTTACAAGCATTGAAGATAAGACGATTACTCTTATTGGAAGCGAAGTATCTATTGCAGTAAATAATGATATGGAAAAATATCTTAAGCAAAATATTCAAAGATGCTTAAATAAACTTGATACAAATTATAAAGATCTAAAATCTTTAGAAACATCTGATTCTGATTTTCAATCTGAATTGGCTTATTACAGTTTCGATTATCTGAGTAGTTTAAAAGATTCTTTTGGAGATGTCTTGGGAATTATTTTAGAGTCTGAACAGGATGAGTTAAAAAATAAATATCAGACTTGGTATAGTAATCGAGTTGGGTGGCTTGAATCAGAAATGAATAAAAGACAGTTACAAATTGATGCTGTCCATAGATTATATAACTATGATAATAAATCTGGCACTGTATATGATATTCAAAATTCTCTGCAAGATGAATTAAACTTAGAAACATATCTTGGGAAGGATATGTGGACAAAATTTTGTGCGTTTCGTATGGAAGATACCTATCAGAATGATAATTATATCTCTGATGGATTAGATAATGGTGAGCTAGTAACTCGTGCAACGGAACTGATTGACGCTGCAAAGAAAGAGTTATATAAAGCAAGTCATGTACAATATACAGTTACTTCTACTATCAATAATCTTCTTGCACTTCCAGAATTTAAACCTATTGTGAATAAGTTTGAAACAGGTAATTGGATTCATGTATGTGTAGATGAGAAGATATATTATTTAAGATTACTCTCTTATAAAATTTTATATTCTGATATTTCAAAAATTGAGGTTGAATTTTCTACTGTTGAAAGAACATGGTCTGGTTCATCTGATATTCAAAGTGTCATTGAAAATGCACAATCTATGGCATCTTCATTCTCATATACAGCTCAAAAAGTAAAAAATAATGTTGCTGCTTCTAAGTATGTTCAAAACTGGGTACAGAAAGGAATGGAAGCTACTACAACAAAAATTGTAAATAATGCTGATAATCAAAATGTCGTATATGATTCTAGTGGTATTTTATGTAGAACATATGACGATTTAATTGATACATACGATTTATGCCAGTCACGTTGGATTAATAGTGGTTTATACGTGACTGATGATGGTTGGAAATCTGTTAAGGCTGCTGTAGGCAAGTATATTTATATTGATCCAGAAACAGGTAATGAAGTAACTACTATGGGTGTTATTGGAGATACTATTGTTGGCAAATTAATTATTGGGGAAAATCTTGGAATATATAACCTTAATAATTCTATGACATTTAATATTGATGGCTTAAGAATTACAAATGGAATAAACACATTTACTGTCAATCCAAATAGTGTAGCAAAATTATTGAAAATTTCTAAATATAATACAGATATTTTTTATGTAGATGATAATGGCAATTTGAATTTGACAGGAAATGTCAACGGCTGTAGCTTTGATGGTGGAAAGATAAACATAGGCGATGGTAATTTCGTTGTAAATGAAGACGGATCAGTAATCTCCAAATCAACAATTACAGGAGCAACTCTTCGTGGTGGAAGTATTGGGATTGGTGGAAACAATAATGATAATTTTGTCGTAAATTCTGATGGAAATATCACATCAAAAGGAGTCCTTAATCTTGCTAACGGTGGAGTTACATATAATTCTAAAGATGGATTAAAAGTTACTGGTACAATAAATGCTAACGGTGGTACATTTTCTAATACTATTACTTGTACTGGCACTATTTCTGGTGGAATTATCAAAGCTTCACAATTTTTAGCAAATAAATTTAAAGCAACATCAGATGGTAATGCATATATGATTTCACCGTATATATCATCTTCTATTTATATGACAGGATTAGGAGATTTTGATGATAATTCAAATTACAAAGAAGTAATAGCGTCAACATTTATACATGGTGTATTTTATCCAATATTGTCTGGAAAATGGTATGCAAATGATTTATTTGCGTCTAGTTTTCATATAGATGCTGGTGACGGATATGGTGTAAATATAACAAATTCTGAAATTTCTATCGTTCCATTTTCTGTAGGATCAGCCACATCTAAAATTAATTTTAAAGGAATTGAGACAACAGGTAATATCACATGTCTTGGGACTATAAATGGTAACTCTTCCACTGCAACAAAATTAAAAACTCCACGCACTCTTACGATAGGTCGTGCTGGAAGGGTTTTTGACGGTTCAGATAATATCGGGTGGACTTTGGCAGACATCGGTGCTGCAACACAAAATGAAGTCAATAGTCTAAAATCGAGAATAGAAGCATTAGAAGGTAGAATAAATAGTTAATTATAATAATAAAAAGGAGTCAGAGGATGAAATTAAAAGGAATTGATATCTTAAATATCAGTGAGGTATTTTCGTTTCTTGCTACTAAGGAAGTAAACTTAAATACCGCTGTTACTATTGTGAATAATATAAAAATATTATCTGTACCAAAACAGGTATTAGATGAGAAAAGGAATAAAATTGTTGCCGATTGCGCATTAAAAGAAAATGGACAGGTTGTTACAAACGATGATGGTTCTGTGAAAGAAATTATAAACAAGGAAGAATTTAATAAAAGAATGTCTACTTTGTTTTCAGAGGATGTAGATGTAGATGAATTAAAATCTATTGATATGAAATCATTATCGAACGTAACTATCTCTCCTCAGATGCTTGCAGTCTTAATGAGTTTCAATTTAATTACAGAGGAATAAAACATGAAAGGATGTACAGATTTTGAATATGCTGGTGAAATGCTATCTGATTATGGTATGATGCTCTGTTCTTTTGATAGTGGAGGCGGTATAGAAACTGTCTCTTCTGGAGCAGATGTTACCTTTAATCAGATAAAGCCTATCGGCAGCAATCGCTTTAATTTATATTCTTCCACTTACGATACAGCTTTATCAGCTACTTTTCAGATTTGTAAGAATCCATGTCGATTAAAAAATCAAGAAGAAATGAGACTTTCATTCGAGGAAGTTTCAGCTATACAACGATGGTTGTGTCGTAAAGATGGGTACAAACGCTTTAAATTAGACAAGGAAGGCTATGAACACGTATATTGGAATGGAACATTCAGTTCAAAACAAATCGTCTTAAATGACCAAATATTAGGCTTAGAACTAACATTATATACGGATGCACCATTTGCTTTTATGGATGAAGTATCTACTGAGTATGAATGCTCGGCAGGTACTTCTTTTAATTTGTGGGATAACTCAGATGAGACTACAGATTTGAACAATTCTCTTAGACCAGATATGGAAATTACTATTTTATCAGAAGGAAATTTTAAGTTGACAAATTCTATGGATACAAAATTTTTTATACTAAGAAATTGCAAATCTGGCGAGGTAATAACAATTGATGGAAAAAATCAACTTATTACTTCTTCTCTCTCGTCTCATAATTTAGCAAATGACTTCAACTATTTCTTCCCACGAATTATTAACAATTATGAAGAACGGTGTAACACCTTTACGCCTAATTTAGATTGCAAAATTAAAATAACCTACTCTCCTATTCGGAAAGTTGGAATTTAGGAAGGAGATGTATACAATAAATGAGTTTAGTTTTTAATCAAAAAATCACATTGGACTTGACAATATCAAGAGTGCAGAATGTGCATTGTAGTCAAGATGATGCAGATTCAAGAAATATTCTTATTGCTTTGTCTGATAATGGGAAACCATATAGTATTCCTTCAGAAGTAAGAATACTTTTAAAAATTTCAAAACCAGACAATACATATGTATATATAGATGAAGACGATGCTGATCATTTGTTTAGGAATGATGATGGTACAATATCCATTATATTGTCAGAACAAGCAACATGTGTATCAGGTATTTGTGAAGCAGAATTACAGTTCATAACTCCAAAAGAAACTATATCTACAAGAAAGTTTAATATTATTGTTAAAAAATCAGTAATAAATGATGAAGAAATAGAATCTGTCATCGAATCTAATATTATTCAAAAAATGATTCGACATTTGATTGATTTTATGAATCCACATAAAGTAAATAAAGAACAAGTTGGACTCGGCAATGTGCCAAATGTTACAACAAATGATCAGACACCAACATATGAAGAAGCTGAGGAATTTGAAAATATCTCTAGTGGAGAAAAATTGTCTATTGCGTTTGGAAAAATTCAAAAAGCCATCTCTTCATTACTTGGACACATTAATAATTTCGATAACCCACATAAAACAACAAAAAGTCAGATTCAATTAGGGAATGTTGATAATACTTCTGATGTTGATAAACCTGTATCAACCGCTCAACAGAAAGCCATTGATGACGCTTATGCTAATTCAAATAAATATACAGATAAAAAAATTGCAGATCTTATAAACGGTGCACCCGAAACATTAGATACCATTAAGGAAGTAGCTGATGCTATCTCTGAAAGTAAAACTACGGAAGAAGCATTAAATAAAGCAATAGGAACAAAAGCCAATCAATCTGAATTAGATACTCATACAGGAAATGACACTATTCACATTACATCAGATGAAAGAACTAAATGGAATGACGCAAATAACAAAAAACACACACATTCTAATAAATCTGTTTTAGATGGTATTACTTCGGAATTGGTTCAAAAATGGACTGAAACAAGTTCAAGTTCTGTTACTGGAATTAAAGGTGCAAACGAAGATACTTTTCGCCGTGGAAATGTAGTGCTTACGGCAAAAGATGTTGGCGCAGTACCAACCGGCGGAGATACAGCAGAGAATACAGCAACTTTTACGAGTAGTGATGTGGCAGACGGATCAGCGTCAGCGTGGACGACTGTATCAAAATTATCAAGCGGCGAAAAACACTCTTCAATTTTTGCAAAGGTGTCACAGATGTTCAAGAATGTGCGGTATCTCTATAAAATGCTTGGAACGACAGACATTTCTAAGATTGGGAATGGTACTTGTACCGGGGCGATATCATCGTTAAACAGCGGTTTAGCAAATAAGTATTTTATTAAAATAATGAAAAGCGACTGGTCTGGAATTATGGGTTCGCTTATGCCAATGTTTAATATTAATAATGATAATATGATAGATCTCATTGCACACAACGAGCAGAATGATACTTATCCTGGCGTACGAGTTGCCCGTGCTAGTGCAGATTATGATGGTAATAACATTCCAGACACATATTTAAAAAAGTCAGATGCCAAAAATAATGTATCTGTCTTATCCAATACTGCAACAAATTATAATGACCAGACTCCTGTCGTGCAGTATTTCACTGTCCCGGATGATGGGTATTATCTTATTACAGGTCTTGTCACTTTCAGTTCAAACGCAAATGGGTTTCGTGAAGTTTTTATAACAAATACAACATCTAACTATGTCATGGGACGAGTCAGAGTTCCTGCGGTATCCGGCGGTGCAGTAACTTTACAGGTAACGAGTGGTGGCACTTTCGGACCGGGACAGACTGGTACACTCAGTACTTATCAGAACTCAGGTTCAAATCTTAATGTGCAGGAATGGTTAAGTATGGTAAAGATCGCGCCTAAACTGTAAAATTTAAGGATTTTTAACTTCTGTTTTACGAATAAAGCGGACAACTTGGCACAAAAGAAAACTTGTGCAGAAATATAATAAAATCAAAAGTCTAAGAGCCGATTACATGACCGTGTGTTGTGTAGCCGGCTCTTTTAATTCTATTCCAGAAAACAGGGAAAAAGAGAGGAAATAGGGAACTACAAATTAATGTAGTTCCCTATTTTTTACGATTTTTATAATATTTTTCATACCAACGTTCCTTACGAATATATCCGCAATCAATTTTAGGATCAATTTTTTCTTGAAAACTACATTTTGATTTTGATATGCACTCCTCTTCTGCCGATAGAAAATATGGACATTTGTTTATATCTTTATCAAGAAAACATTTCATTTTAGGAGTTCCTTTACATAAATAAATTCTTTATTTTAATTTGTATATATCTCATATAAAAAAAACAGTTTTAACATCAGATATATACAAATAATTAGGTTTGATCTTTTGCACCAATTTTAAAATATTCTGCACCAATTTGACACCAATTAATGCCTACAAAGTAGTATTTTATAGGACAGTATAGTAAATATATTAAAAAAGGAAAGTACAGAAACCTTTGTATTTTCAATACTTTCCTTAATTATACATCTTTTTACAGATTCTTACTTCGCATAATCTGTTACCCTTGACTCACGAATAACATTTACCTTAATCTGTCCCGGATATTCCAATTCAGCTTCGATCTGTTTGGAAATATCACGCGCAAGCAATACCATATCGGCATCGCTGATCTGCTCCGGAACAACCATGATTCGAATCTCCCTGCCCGCCTGAATAGCGAAGGATTTTTCTACACCCTTAAATCCGTTAGAAATATCTTCTAACTGTTTCAATCTGTTTGAATATGTTTCCAGTGTCTCTCTTCTGGCACCTGGTCTTGCTGCACTAATTGTATCTGCAGCCTGAATGATACATGCAATTAATGACTCCGGTTCTACATCACCATGATGCGCTTCTACCGCATTGATAATAATTGGTGACTCTTTGTATTTTCTACATAAATCCACACCGATCTGAATATGGGAACCTTCCATATCATGATCGACAGATTTACCAATATCATGTAACAATCCTGCACGTTTTGCAGTTCTTACATCTACACCGATTTCAGCAGCCAGTAATCCGGAAAGCTGTGCTACTTCAATGGAATGTTTGAGAGCATTTTGTCCGTAGCTCGTCCGGAATTTCATCCGGCCTAAAAGACGCACAAGCTCCGGATGGATTCCGTGAACACCAACCTCTAAGGTTGCTGCCTCACCTTCCTCACGAATCATTGTCTCGACTTCTTTCTGAGCCTTCTCAACCATTTCCTCGATTCTTGCTGGATGGATACGACCATCCACAATCAGTTTTTCCAAAGCAATTCTGGCAACTTCACGACGAATCGGATCAAAACCGGATAAAATCACTGCCTCCGGCGTATCATCAATGATCAGATCCACACCGGTTAACGTTTCTAACGTACGGATATTACGTCCTTCACGTCCGATGATTCTTCCTTTCATTTCGTCATTCGGAAGCTGTACAACAGAAATCGTCGTTTCGGCAACATGATCCGCAGCACACTTCTGAATTGCAGTCACCACATACTCTTTTGCCTTCTTATCAGCTTCTTCCTTTGCCTTGTGTTCCATTTCTTTGATCAATTTTGCAGTATCAATTTTAACGTCTTCTTCAACAGTCTTTAAGAGATAATCCTTTGCCTGTTCGGAGGTTAAACCGGAGATCCTTTCCAGTTCTTTCACACGCTCTTCATTGAGCTTTGCGACCTGCGCTTTCTGTCTGTTGATCTCTTCTTCCTTGGCTGCAAATCCCGCCTCGCGTTTTTCGATCGCTTCTAACTTTTTGTCCAGATTTTCTTCCTTCTGAACAATGCGTCGTTCACTGCGTCCGATCTCCGCTCTCCGCTCTTTTACCTCCTTGTCTAAGTCATTCTTGACACGGATGGATTCTTCCTTCGCTTCAAGCATTGCTTCACGCTTCTTGGTTTCTGCCGTTTTTACCGCTTCATCAATAATCTCACGCGCTTTTTCATCTGCATTTCCGATCTTAGCCTCTGTTACTTTTTTATAGTAAGCAGTTGTGACGAAATATACAACGACCGCGGTAACCAGTAGAGTGATCACAACAGCGATAATCACACTTCCCACAGGAGCACCTCCTTTATTAAATTTTCATTGTACATATAACATAAAAACATGGTTTGTTATCTGTCATAATTACAACATATAAATTTTATTCTATTTTAATATTTATGTCAAGTAGATAACTGTTCAATGTGCATAATATTGCATTTTTATTTTGCAACAATACAACATATTGTACCAAAAATCCCCCGTTTTCCTATGTTCTTATTCCTCGTATTCATCCCAGATTTTCATGACATGCAAAATATCGCTGCTCTTAAATCCACGGCGCATCAGATACTGGTAAATTTTCTGCTGTTCTTTGCGGTCACATTCTTTTGGTTCATAATGTTTCTTTTCTAAAAGCTGACGGATCTTTAACTGTTCATCACTGTCGAACACCTCATCAAGTGCCTGTTCTATCACACTTTTTTCAATTCCTTTTGCTATAAGATCCATTTTTAATTTCTGACGGCTTTTTTTCTTCTGTTGATATGAAATATAGGTCGTCGCATAGCGCAGATCATCGATATAGTGATATTTTCTGACATACTCCACTGCAAGATCCACGCACACATCAGGATACCCGTTCTGCATCAGCTTCTCCCGCAGCTGATGTTCCGTCCGGTCCATTCGTTCCAAAAGAAACATCGCACGTTTCTTCGCCCGCGTTCCAAGTATTTCATAGATGATCTCATCATATTTCTCCCGGGATATGACAGTCCCCTCCCGCAAGGATAATTTTCTTACCTCACCCTTATATAAAAGGACTTCCATCCCGTTGTCAAACCGAATGGAAGTCCTTCCTTTTTCCCGGGGAATTACTTCTACGACAAGCAACTCCTGCATCTTTTATTCCTCCGCTTTTACCTCGGCTGTATTCTCTGCTTTCTTTTCAGCCGCTTCCGCTTTTTTTGCGATCGCTTCCGCTGCTTTTATGCTCTGTGCCTCAGTCTCGTTTTCCTTTGTTTCCTCAGACTCTTCCGTTCCGTCCACATTTAACATTTCTCTGACTTTTGCCTCGATCTCCTCACAGATCAGCGGATTTTCTTTCAGATACTGTTTTGCATTCTCACGTCCCTGGCCGATCTTATCTCCATTGTATGCATACCATGCTCCGGATTTGTTAACCACACCCTTATCTGCTGCAAGGTCTAAGATATCGCCCTCTCTGGAAATTCCCTGTCCAAACATGATATCAAACTCTGCTTCACGGAATGGCGGTGCCACCTTATTCTTAACAATTTTTACCCTGGTACGGTTACCAACAACCTCTCCGCCCTGTTTTAATGCCTCAATCCTTCTGACATCCATACGGACAGAAGAATAGAACTTCAGTGCACGTCCACCGGTCGTTGTCTCCGGATTACCAAACATTACGCCTACTTTTTCACGAAGCTGGTTGATGAAGATAACCACACAGTTGGATTTGCTGATGACAGAAGTCAGCTTACGAAGTGCCTGGCTCATCAGTCGTGCCTGAAGTCCGACATGCGAATCACCCATATCTCCATCAATCTCTGCCTTTGGAACGAGTGCTGCCACGGAGTCGACGATCACGATATCAACCGCCCCGGAACGTACCATGGTCTCTGTGATCTCAAGTGCCTGCTCTCCGCAGTCCGGTTGGGATATGTATAAGTTGTCGATGTCAACGCCGATATTCTTTGCATAGACAGGATCTAAGGCATGCTCTGCATCGATAAATCCTGCGATACCGCCTCTTTTCTGTACCTCAGCAACCGCATGCAGGGCAACGGTCGTCTTACCACTGGACTCCGGTCCATAGATCTCGATGATTCTTCCTTTCGGGAGTCCACCTAAACCAAGTGCAATATCAAGACTTAATGATCCGGTCGGAATCGTCTCCACATTCATATGTGCGGAATTATCACCAAGTTTCATGATGGAGCCTTTGCCGTACTGTTTCTCAATCTGTGAAATTGCAGCATCCAACGCTTTTAATTTATCATTTTTTACTGCATTGATCTCTTTATATTTATCTTCCTTTGCCATTTCTTTCCTCCGTGCGAACTTATGTTCGTTTTTTCTGTTCTAATAGTATTATATTTTTCCCGAAATGTCAACCACAAAATTGTCTGCAATTTTCCATATGCTTCCCCATCTGACATATGACAGTCTGCAGCACACCTTTTCCAGTTATGCTATTTCTTTTTATTTATGGGATAAACCGGCAGATTTCTGCCTGTGAACCGCCACCAAAGGGCGGTGAAGATTTTTATCTGACAACCTTAGCGGAAATGATTTTCCTTATCGACAAGTGTATCATAGTGGTAGTTTCTTTACAAGTGGTTTCTTTCATAAAATTAAGACTTGCCATAAAGTTAAGACTGTGTTCAGCTGCAAAAGTTGTAACTGAGTTTCGTGAATGGCAAATTGCACAATGCCGGGTCTGTTTTGTGCGATTTGCCGGCCATCAGGTTTTGATATACCTTTTCGCAGCTTAATCTTTGCTATAAAACATATTTACACCCTGCTGCAAAACTCTTATAATATGTCTATTCTATAAATATGAAACGGAGTTACACATGGAAAAATTACTGGTATTTCATTTAGATGACAACAATCTCAAAAAATTAAAGCAGATCACGGGGGCTTTGAAGGTCCGTGTGGAGGAGGTTCTTTCCTCTGATTATTTAAAACCATTGGAGATGATTGCAAATAAGACTGCTTCCCCTTTGATTCAGCCTTTTTCCGGGAAGGTTCCTGCGGAAAGTCTGATTGTTTTCTGTGATTTTACAGAGAAAAAGATGGATAAACTTTTAGCATCTCTCCGCAGGGATCAGGTTGTCATAGATTATAAAGCAGTGCTTACGCCGACAAATCGGAAATGGAATGTGATGCGGATGTATTTGGAGATGCAGGCGGAAAAGGCTGCTTATCAGAAAAATAAGGCATAGCCATGTGAAACTCACAGCTGCTGATGAGTTTCGCACGGCTATGCCTGAAGTGATTCATCATAATAGAACGTTCGTGAAGCGAGCATTCTATTATTCATGACAATAGAATGTTCGCAAAGTGTGCATTCTATTGTTTTTAGTCTTCTTTGATCTGCTCGATCATATCTATGATCTCTTCTCTTGTCTGCAGTCCGACTGCACGGTTCTGAAATAATCCGTATTTCATGACAACCAGCGTCGGGATGCTCATAATCTGATATTTCAATGCCAGCGCAGCCTCCTCGTCAACATTGACTTTACCAAAGATGACCTTGCCTTCTAATTCTTCCGCAAGCGCCTCAATCACCGGTGACTGCATTTTACACGGCGCACACCACTCTGCCCAGAAATCTAATACAACTGGAAGTTTTGCACCGAGTACTTCATTTTCAAAATTATCTTTTGTGATTGTGATAACTGCCATTTTCTGTTTTCCTTTTCCTGATGTTTAAATTCACATAATACTGACAATACCCGTATTACAGATTTGGTCAGCCAGACCTTTCCTTTTACTCACGCCCAAACTCAGAAAGAACCAGTCCCTCATTACGGTCAAGCACCATACCGACACTCCAGGAGTTGACAAACAGGAGTAGCGGTCTGCCTTTTAAGTCCTGAATCTTCTTCATGTCCGAAGTTCCGACAAGCCTGTCCATATCAATATCCTCATTCTCGATCCAGCGGATATGCTCATATGGCAGGTTGTCCATACGGATCTCTACATTGTATTCATTTTCCAGACGATATTTTAAAACATCAAACTGAAGGACACCAACAACGCCGACAATGACTTCCTCCATACCCATATTGTATTCCTGAAAAATCTGGATTGCACCTTCCTGTGCGATCTGCTGCATACCTTTCATGAACTGTTTACGTTTCATGGTATCTACCTGACGCACTCTTGCAAAATGTTCCGGTGCAAAGGTAGGGATTCCTTCAAACTGGAACGGTTTTGCTGTGGTAAGCGTATCTCCGATTGAGAAAATGCCAGGATCGAACACACCGATGATATCCCCCGCATATGCCTCATCCACGATATGACGCTCCTGTGCCATCATCTGCTGCGGCTGTGACAGTTTGATCTTTTTGTTGCCTCCCTGTACATGCGTAACCTCCATACCGGCGGTAAATTTTCCGGAACAGATACGCATAAACGCGATACGGTCACGGTGTGCCTTATTCATATTTGCCTGTATTTTAAATACAAATGCGGAAAAATGCTCATCAAACGGGTCTATTTCTCCGATGTCAGCTTTACGCGGCAGTGGGGAATAGGTCATTTTTAAGAAATGCTGTAAAAATGTCTCCACACCAAAGTTGGTCAGGGCAGATCCGAAAAATACCGGGGAGAGTTGTCCTTTTGTGACAAGATCCATATCAAACTCTGCACTTGCCCCGTCGAGAAGCTCGATCTCCTCCATCAGCTTATCGTATGCGTCCTGTCCGATCTCCTCGATCAGTGCAGGATCATCCGCTGCAATATGCTTTTCGGTTCCCTCTTTCGTTCCCTTTAACGTGTCGGAGAACGTCATAACCTCTTTTGTGTTACGGTCATATACACCCTTAAAATTCTTTCCGGAACCAATCGGCCAGTTGACCGGACAGGTTGCGATCCCAAGTTCTTTTTCAATCTCGTCTAACAGATCAAACGTATCATTCGCATCGCGGTCCATTTTATTGATAAAAGTAAAAATCGGAATATGGCGCATCACGCAGACCTTAAATAATTTTCTCGTCTGTGCCTCGACACCCTTTGATCCATCAATGACCATGACCGCAGAGTCCGCAGCCATCAGGGTACGGTAAGTATCCTCCGAGAAATCCTGATGTCCCGGTGTATCCAGAATATTGATGCAGTAGCCGCCATAATTAAACTGTAACACAGAAGAAGTAACGGAAATACCTCTCTCCTTCTCGATCTCCATCCAGTCAGATACCGCATGGCGTGCAGTTGCCTTTCCCTTGACGGAACCGGCAAGATTGATTGCTCCTCCGTAGAGCAGGAACTTCTCTGTCAGAGTCGTTTTACCTGCATCCGGGTGGGAAATGATTGCAAATGTACGTCTTTTTTCTATCTCTTTTCTTAAATCAGCCAAAACTATTTTATCCTCCAAAAATCCTTATAAAATCGGGATTGCCTCTCCCGCACACTCCGGCTTAATGTCAAAATAAGCAAGAATGGTTGCCGCAATATCCGAAAAGCAGCCTCTTGTTCCGTAATTAACACCCGCTCTGATCGGTTTTCCATACATCACAAGCGGTGTATATTCTCTCGAATGATCGGTCGACGGTGTGCTTGGATCACAGCCGTGATCTGCCGTGATCATTAAGATATCCTCATCTCTCATTGCAGCTATTAGCTCCGGCAGACGCTCATCAAAATAAGTCAGTGCCTTTGCGTAGCCTTCCACATCATTGCGGTGCCCGTAGAGCATATCATAATCTACAAGATTTGTAAAACAAAGTCCCTCAAAATCCTGTTTCATATACTCGATCGTCTTGTTGATTCCATCCTCATTTCCGGTCGTGCGCACATATTCTTTGATTCCTTTTTCTGCAAAAATATCAATGATCTTGCCCACGGAACGCACATCATATCCATGTCCGCACAACTGATCTAACATCGTCACTTTCGGTGGCTGCAGAGAAAAATCATGGCGTCTTACCGTTCTTGTAAAACTGCCCGGCGTGCCGACAAACGGTCTTGCGATCACGCGTCCCACACCGTTTTCCCCGGTCAGTATCTCCCTTGCGATCTTACAGTATTCGTAAAGTGTCTCAACCGGAACAACATCCTCGTGCGCTGCCACCTGAAATACTGAATCTGCAGATGTATATACGATCAGTTTTCCCGTTTTCATGTGTTCTTCGCCGTAATCGCGGATGACATCTGTCCCGGAATACGGTTTATTGCAGAGCACTCCTCTTCCGGTTCTCTTCGTAAACTCGTCTAAAATTTCCTGTGGAAATCCATCCGGGTAAGTCGGCAGCGGACTGTTTGAGATGATGCCCGCAATCTCCCAGTGCCCGATCGTCGTATCTTTTCCTTTCGATACCTCCGTCATTCTCGCGAAAGATCCGGCCGGATTCTTTTCTTTTTCTCCGATCTCCACTCCGTCTATATTAAAAAATCCAAGTTTCCTCATGTTCGGCATCGAAAAATACGGACTGGATGCTACCGCTCTTATGGTATTGCTTCCAGCATCGCCATAATCTGCCGCATCCGGCATTTCCCCGATCCCAACACTGTCAAGTACGATCAAAAATACTCTCTTCATATTAAAAGTCTCCATTCCCGCATGTAAAAATCCATTTCGCACAATGTACTCTCTTTCTACCGTACTAGGATAAACCGTAACCATGAAAAAATCAAGTAAAATGCAAAGAAACAGACGCCCTACTCGGCGTCTGTTACCACGATCGGTGTGATCACGATCTTGTCTGCGGAAATATTGGTTTTTCGTTTTACGATATCCTCCACCTGTGCTCTTTTTGCATCAGTCACCTCTCCCATATTCAGTACGACATCACAGTTATCGTCAGTGATACTGACCACAACATCCGAAAATCCTTTTGCCTCTAAGAGCATTTCCGCCGCAGCTTCACGCTCTGCGATATCTGTCATTGCCACCATCTTGTTCACGGCATCCTGCTTTAAATTATCTGCAACGGACGTATTGTTTACGATTTCCAATAACGCTTCTTTATTTTTAGACCGGATCTGTTCGCGGTTTAATTTCATTCTTGCTGCATAGTCAAGATTTGCAGTGCCGGTACTTGTAAGAACCGCCTCTCCGGGATTTTCGATCTCCTCAGCATCTGCAGATGTCATGTCTGCCACATTTGCTGCAGTATCCGTACTGTTTTCTGCGCTCACATCTGCTGCAACATTCTGACCGTCTGTCACATTTTCCGCAACATCCTGACCGTCCGTCATAGCTGCATCTGCGGCATCGTATGTATCTTCGCCGGTTCCTGCATCCGCGGTCTCCGTTCCATCCACAAGTGCAAGTTCCTCCCCGGTTCCCTCATCCGTAAAAATATCTTCCGCAGCCAGTGGATCTTCATCCGAGATCTCATATTCTGCATTCAGTGCATCTGTACCTGCATTTGCCGCCGTCTCCGCTGCCATACCGTCATCAATGTGATTGTTCATGTAACTGAAATATCCCGCCACCGCAATCATCAACGCGAGTGCTGTAATAATCAGCTGGTTTTTCTGAAATATCTTTTTCACGTTCCATCCTCCTTCGAACTCATCTTTACTACCTTAATTCTATGTGCTTCCACCTGAAATAATGCCTTTACGGCATCTGAAATATCAGAAACGATCCGTGGGCTGTCTCCCCCCTCTGCCACCACAAGCACCCCCTCGATCTCCGGAAGTATTTCTTTGCTGACATACGGCGCTTTTTCGCCGCCGCTCTCCTCATATACCGTCTCCTCCCCACTTTCCTTTTCCGTCGTCATCTCCATACTCCCGCTGTCCGTATTTGTGACGGTGGACGTATGCTCTGTCTTATCCTTTTCTATGATATCTTCCCCCTGATCTGCCACCGTGACCATGACAGAAACTTTCCCCACTCCTTCCATCTGTCCTAGCACCTGTTCTAATTTATGCTCTAAATATTCCGCATAGTCCTCTTTTTCGTATTTCTGTTCCGTTTTCTCCTGTGCGGTGTCCTCTTTTTTATTTTCCGCCAGATGTATACCTGTTCCACCGGAAGGCATTGCCACCACAAGAAGAAGCACCCCAACAAGAGCAACTGCGATCCAGTCCGTTTTTTTTAACTGGAGCCACCTTTTCTGCTGTAAAAACTCTTTCAGTCTCTCCGTCATCTTTCACCACCATAGGAAATCTGTATCTGTTCTTCCTCTGCCCCATAATATTGCACAAGTTTCTGCTTCAGTTCGTCAAGCACAATCTGGCTGCCCTGCGCTTTTCCCTGTTCCACAAAGATTCCTTCTGTGTCCCTGGCTTCTTTTTCTGCTACCGTGAGTATAATTTTTCTCACTTCATAATTTTCTGTCAGTTCCACCGATGATTGCTTTACCATAAATCCAAACTGTTCTAAATATCCTTCTGCAGTTCCCTTTACATCCAGCGCTGCCGCATTTTCATATTCTCTGCGGTAATAATCATTCCGTAAATACTCCATACGGCTGATGTCTCTTGAAGCCTCACTTAAATTTTCCGTAAACGTTTCAGACCTGATCTTATCAAGCAAAGCATCATTATCCCCCCAAAAAGAAAAAAAAGGCTGCATGACACCAATGATGAGCACAAGTTCCGTAAAAAAATAAATATATTTTTTTAATCTTCCATTCGGGATCAGCTGTCTTGCAACCACAAGCAACAGAAAAAGGGCAAAAATTTTTTGAATATACACGATCAATACGTTCATCCGTTTCTCACTTTCTTAATAGCCAAACCCGGAGGAAGCAACCGTAAGCGCGATCGTCAGAAAAATCAGCATCACACAATATCCCATCAATTTCAGGTACAGCATCCCCCCCTGTGCCATTCCCTTTAAACATCCGGCGATTCTCTTATCTGCAACAGGTTCCACCACAGCAGCTGCAATTTTATAAAAAAGTACCATACAGCCTGCCTGTACCATCGGCACTGCCACTAAAATAATCAGTACGATCAACCCGGCTGCCCCAACACAGTTCCGGATCATAATTCCAGAACCAAGCAAAAGTTCACTGACACCATTCACTGTATTACCAATTCCGGGTATCATTGCCATTGCCCGTCCTGCTGTCCCATAAAGCAGCCTGTCCTTTGCCGGTGCAACGATCCCCTGCACAACATTCAGCCCAAGTACAATGATTCCGGCAGATCTGATTGCCCACCCGATCAGTCCTCCAATCAATTCCATCATGTTTGCAAACTTTTCTTCCTCAAAGAAATAATTGATCAGCACAGTCAGTATATAAATATGGATCATTGGCACTAAAATGGTTAAAAACAGCCACTCGATCAGATATATGATCAGAAAAGCCGTCTGATAGAAGCCCGATGCAATGCTTTCTCCCGCCGAAAAAAGCATTGCAATACTAAATGTCGGTATAAAAATCTGAAAAAAATCCACACTCTTTTCCAATACACCGCACACAATCTCACGAAACGTCAGAAATGACTGCAGCATCAAGACTGCTAATACACAGAATACAAGGATAAAACAAAGATCTGATACATAAGATGACGCAAACGCACCGGCAAAATTTTTAAGTACAGAAAAACACACGGCAAGCAGCACCACCTCCACTAATATTTTGCGGTTTTCACAGACTGACTCACATAATTGCCCCATTAGCCATGGTCCGATCTGCTGATACAGCGCCCCTGGCTTCTCCTGATACAGTAATTCTTTCACCAGTTCTGAAAATGTAATCCCACTATCCTCTGCATCCTGTCTCATAAAATGATCCAGCTTCGAAAAATCCAGTTCTTCTGTCATGTTCCCTAAATAATCCTGAGTATTTTTTTCAGATGCGAAAACCGGAACCGTCTCAATCACACAGAGTAACAGAATACATATCACACACACTCCCCATTTTTTCATAAAAAGCTCCCGACTGTCTCTAAAAAAACCGTCAAAACCGGAATACTAAGCACCAGAATCGACAGCTTAGCAAACAGTTCGATCTGATTTCCGACTGCCGCATATCCAGCATCTTTACAGATATTCATCGCAAACTCCGCCACATAGGTGATCCCAACCATTTTTAATATCAGTGTGATATACGTCTGATCCACTGCAACAAACGTCTGCATTTTTTTTGCAAAATTGATGACAGTCTCCACCTTTCCAAGAATATAAATAAAAATGCAGATGCAGACTGCCATACTGATAAACATGCTGTATTCACTTTTTTCTTTCTGCAGTAAAAGTGCCAGAAGTACTCCTGCGATACCAAGAACCGCTATTCTTAAAATATCCATTTCATGCCTCATTCCCATTCTGTAACATCTTATAATGCAAACAGTGACTGCATTGTTTCAAACAATTCATAAATATAAGGAACAATCCAAAAGAGGACAATCAGCAATCCCGCAAGGCTTGTCAGAAATGCATGTTCCTCTCTTCCGCTATGTTTTAGCACCTGACTGATGACCGTGACTAAAATCCCGACCGCCGCAATTTTAAATATCAAATTAACACTCATCCGTAATCCAGTCCCCTCTCTTGCTTGCCGTATACACACTTTATTTTTGCGTTATATAAAAAGTATCACTAACATCATTCCTCCTATTACACTGACCGCCCCGGCCACTCTCTGCTTTTCTCTCTGCTCTTTTTGCTCTTGTTCGATCACAAAATTAAGCCTCTCTAAATAAATAGAAAGCATTCTTTCATTCTCTTTTATATTTCTTCCAAAAAAAGCATTTCCGGCATTCGCAATAATCTCAAGTTCAGACGCACAGATTCCCAATTCTTTTCGATTTTTCCAAAATATATCCCACCAGATTTTACCTCCGCTTTCTACCTTTTTTGCAGCAAGACGATCAGCAATCTGTCCGCATACTTTTTGCAACACCACATCGTTCGTCAGCGTCGGTTGATTCAAAATATGCTCCATCGGAAGTAATGCAAGTGCTGCCTCTCCCGAAATATTTATGAGAAGCTGACGGATTTCATACAATCTAAGCAGATGCTGCCTGATTTCAGCGATCATGTTTACTGCAAGTCCAACCCCGGAACCTGCAACCAGAATACCACCTATCAGCTTTAGCATAACTGTTCTCTTTTTCCGTTAAAAACCTGAAAATCCCGCTCGCCGGACCGGTTATGCCGGATCAGAATAAATCGTTCAAAAATTCCACGCTTCATCCACTTTTTCAGATATGGTTTCTCCCATAATTCTTCCACCGTATCCGCATGTACTGTTCCAAGAATCCGTACCCCGGAACAGGCTGCCTGTTCGACTGCCTGAAAATCTTTTTTCCCTCCAAGTTCATCCACCGCTATGATCTGCGGGGACATGGAGCGCAGCATGAGCATCATTCCCTCTGATTTCCCACATCCAGATAAAACATCCGTTCGTATTCCCATATCATTTTGTGGAATTCCAAGATGACAGGCTGCAATCTCAGACCTCTCATCCACCACACAGATTTTCATACCTTCCCAGCCTTCTTTCCCATTTGAGAGACTGCGGATACAATCCCGCAGACAGGTTGTTTTGCCTGCACCCGGTTTTGACACCAGCAGTGTATTATAAATACTTTCTCCGTCCTTCAGAAAAGGCAGAATTTTTTCTGCACATCCTTTTTTTTCATGTGCCACACGGATATTCATAAAACTAATATATTTGATCCCTGTAATACCTTCCCTGTCTTTTGCAATCTCCCCTGCAATTCCAACCCGGTGACCACCCTCAATTGTAATATATCCCTGCCTTAGTTCCTCCTGGTATGCATACAGGGAATACTCGCTGATATAGCTTAACATCTCTGCAATATCTGCGCCCGTTATTCTGTAACATGCTCTTGCATTCTGTACGCTTTCTCTGACACAGGCACACATTTCACCGTCCATATCCGTCAGATAACGTGTTTTCCCGGAATACGCAAGCTCGATTGGCTGTCCTGCCCGGATCCGGATTTCCTCAAGATCATTCAGCCACAGATTATTTTTTATTTTTTTTCTGATATGTACCGGAAACAAAACTTTTAGGTTTTCCATATGCCTCCTCCCTTTTCTTTTAATTCATTCTATGAGACAGGCTTATTTTTATGCATAAAAATACCGACCTGCCAAACGTAAGACTTTTCTTAACGTTTCGCCGCCGGTATTTTCTTTTATTTTTTATCTGTAATCCATTACAAGGAACATCGGTTTGATGGCTACGATTTCATCGTATTCCTCCTGTTCCACTACCACACTGGAATTTAACGCTTTTAAATCCTCTTTCAGCACTCTAAGTGCCGCCGGTATCGTCTCTGCGCGTCCTTCCTTTAAAATATCCTGCATCCTCTTTAGTACAACCGGATGTGCATAACATGCCGGAACCGGGAAATCAGGATATGTTTTGATATATTGTTCCATCTCGTCTACCGCATTTAATAACTGCTTTTCAATATAGCTTCTGTTATTATGTGACGTCGGCAGTACACTAGCACCGGAAAACAAAAAGATTGCTGCAAGACCGAACAAAAGGAAATAAATTCCAAATCCTGCGTGTGTAGCCAATGAATATATACCATACCCAAAAGCTCCAAGTCCCATCAGTGTAATTGCAAGTGCAACCCATTTGTATGCCGGATTACTCCGGTCATAAACTCTTTTCTTCTTAGCTGACTGACTCAGATTCAAATACAGATCTGTATCCTTATGAAGATATTTGATTGCATTATCGAGACAGCGGATATTTTTCTTTGCAGTTTCTGAAATATTTCCGATACGCTGCTTTTCTTCCATCCGCTTTGCCTTCTCCGCGAGTTTTTGCTCCGCAACCTCACTGTGCAACGGTATCTGCGGAAAGTTGACCTCCACATAAGCAAGCAGGCGGTCCACATCCTCCTCATGTTTAAAATTGCACTGCTTTTCTTTGCCATCATCATATTCAACCACGAGATAAGGCAGCGTGCCAAATGCACCTTTACCGGTAAATCCACCTTTACTCATCGCAATTCTTTTGAAAATACGCTTCACCGACTTCATCGGAACATAGTATCTTCTTTCTATGTAGAAACTGTTCAGATAAATGGCCTTCTTACCAACACCACATGGTCCAAATTTTCTGCATGTCTTTTTGTCTTCCGTCAATTCCATGTCGGGCAGTGACAGGTTGCCCAGTCTCTGTGGTTTCAACATCTTCCTCAGCTCCATTCCTGTATTACTTTTTATACCTGTTAAGCATCGCTGTCATGTATTACATTTTTGCCGGTTTCTTTGTTGCGTGGATAAAAGTTCCCAAGAATACAACAGCCAGAATGATTCCCACCGGATATGCAACTGCTGTCGAGAATCCAAGGCACTCATCTGCGCAGAAGAAATAAGTCATGGATACGGCACTCATAAAGGTTGCCGGTACAGCCGTGATCCAGTAATTCTTTTTCTCACGAAACAGATACATGCTTGCCGTCCATAATACGATCATGGCAAGTGTCTGGTTCGTCCAGCTGAAATATCTCCATACAACCGCATAATCCAGATGTCCTACAAAAGCACCAACTGCAAGAAGCGGTACACAGAGTAACAGACGTTTCTGGATCTTATCCTGATCGATCTTAAACCAGTCTGCCAGTACCAGACGTGCACTTCTGAATGCGGTATCACCGGATGTGATTGGGCAGACAATAACACCGATCATGGCAAGTGCTACACCAACGCTTCCCATTGTCTTGATACATACATCATAAATAGCTGCGGACTGTCCACCGGAAAGGATCTCTGCGAGTCCTGTGTTTAAACCACCTGTAACCTCATAAATAGAACATCCTGCTGCTGCCCAGATCAGAGCGATAACGCCCTCAGCAACCATTGCACCGTAAAATACGAAATGTCCCTGTTTCTCAGACTTCATACAACGTGCCATAAGTGGTGACTGTGTGGAATGGAATCCTGAGATTGCTCCACATGCTACTGTGATAAACATGAAACTCCAGATCGGTTTGCCATCCGGATGCATGTTACCGAAATGACTCCAGATCTCCGGAATCGTATATTCGGAATGTGTAAAAATACCAATGATAACACCCACCGCCATTATGATCAGGCAGATACCAAACAGCGGGTAAATACGTCCGATAATCTTATCAATCGAAATAAATGTTGCAATAAAATAATAAAGAAGAATGATCCACAGCCAGAACTCTGCGCTTGTGACAATTCCTGTCACACCACTGTTCTTAAACAGTGTAACGATAAGTCCTGCAGGTCCTACTGCGAAAACGGTACCTACCATTACAAGCAGTACAACACTGAATACACGCATGACATTCTTCATCACATTTCCAAGGTAAATACCACATACCTCTGAAATGGAAGCACCATCATTACGTTCGGAAAGCATACCGGAAAAATAATCATGTACACCTCCTGCAAAGATGGTACCAAACGTGATCCATAAAAATACAACCGGTCCCCAGAGAGCACCCTGCATAGCACCGAAGATCGGTCCTAATCCGGCAATGTTTAACAACTGCACCAAAAAGAGCTTCCATTCCGGCATGACAACATAGTCAACCCCATCGTTGATCCTTACTGCCGGTGTCTCTCTGTCATCCGGTGCGAATGTGTTCTCCACTACCTTACCATAAACAAAGTACCCACCAATTAATAACGCCAGGCAAATAAAAAAACTAATCATAATAACACCTCCCATATGTATAAATGCTAGTTTCTTATTGCTTACCCTTATTATAGTACTTATCACTTAAAATTCAATACGTTTTTTCATTTTTTTGTCTATTTTATACAATATCAACAATGTATTTTCGAAAAAAAAGAACCATAAGCCAAATCCGGCTTACGGTTCTTTTTTTCAATCTTAGTATCTTGTAGATGTATTAATCTGCAGACATTCAGAAACCTTCGTTTTTTCATTATAGCAATACACATATATGTATCCATAATTGTTTGACACTGTGATCTTCTTAGAGAAACTGGATTTATTTACTCTATAGTTATTATAACTTCCTGTTCCGGATGTCACATGAACGCTTGAGATCTTCCAGCCACTTTTCAGTTTGATGTCCAATTTTTGTTTTTTAAATGCCTTGTTCGTTCTAAGTACATCATTTTTATTAAATTTTGAAAGCAGGTTTGTTTTTCCGATTTTAAATGTCTTGCATGGATTGGTGTATTTTTTGACTGTAAATGTTGTTTTTAACTTTACACCTTTTACCGTACATGTGATCGTACTCTTTGCTTCTTTTTTGCCATACTCAACACGGATATAACCATCTCTTGCAGCAACCCTAATATTTTTGTTGCTGCTCTTTAATTTTTTGATCTCTTTTGCTTTGTTGCAGCCCATAATGCTGATTGTACTTGTGAAAGTATTTACATCTTTCCCTGGCTTATAGGTCACAACAGTCGCTGAATAAGGATTCACATAAACCCTTCCGCTTGCCGCCTGTACTTCAACGTTTCCCTGTGGTGCCACTGCACCGGCTGTCAGAGTCATCACAACCGCAAGTGCAAACGCAATTACCTTTTTGCTTAACTTTTTCATATTAATCCTCCTTGTTTTGCTCCTTGTTTTGCTTTTCAAAAACAGTATACCATATTTTCTTCTGACAGAAAATAAGACTTTTTTCCTACATACGCTCCGGTGCAGAGAATCCAAGCAGATCAATGCTGGTCTCAAGCACAGATTTCGTCAGTTCCAACAGACGGATATACGATTTCTGAACCGTCTCATCTTCCTCAGACATGATCTTTGTCTCATGATAGAAACTGTTGAATGCATTGGCAAGATCATAAATATAGGAACAGATCTTGTGCGGTGCCGTATCGGTAAATGCACCCTCGATCACTGCATTAAATTTGGACAGTTCTAACATCAGATTCTTCTCACTCTCAGAATGTGCTGCCGTGATCACTGAATTATCTGCGTTCTTTCCTAAATCATGATATTTGTGAAGAATCGACTTGATACGAACGATCGTATACAAAATGTATGGTCCTGTATTTCCCTCAAAAGAAGTAAATCTGTCGATATCAAAAATATAGTCTTTACTTGCCTGATTAGAAAGATCTCCATATTTGATTGCGGCAAGTGCAACTGTTTTTGCAGTTTCCTTTGCTTCTTCCTCGCTGATTCCAAGATTCTCTTTTGCCTTCTGGTTTTCGGTAATCTTCTTTAACATCTCATTATCAATCTCAGATACAAGATACTCTAAACGCATGACACCACCATCTCTGGTCTTAAACGGCTTTCCGTCCTTGCCGTTCATCGTACCGAATCCTAAGAATTTTAATTCGGTCTCCGGTTTCACCAGACCGGTCTTTCTTGCGCAGCGGAATACCTGTACGAAATGAAGTTCCTGTCTCTTATCTACCACATAAATAATCTCGTCCGGATCATAATCTTCCTCACGCCATACGATCGTTGCAAGATCGGTCGTATTATAGAGGGATGCACCGTCTGATTTTAAGATCATACACGGCGGGATCTCTTTCGTATCGGTATCTTCTTTCACATCGACAACCAATGCTCCGTCACTGACATAGGCAAAACCGTCATCTTTCATCTTCTGCACCATTGCCGGAATATAAGGCTGTGCATCGGATTCACCCTTCCAGAGTTCAAAAGATACGTTTAAATTCTCATAATTTTTCTTTAAGTCTGTCACAGACACGTTTAAGATATGGGAAAGCAATGCCTGATAACCTTTTCTTCCATGCTGCAGCTCGTAAGTTGCCTGCATTGCAGCTTCCTTATATGCCTCATCCTCTTTTGACTTTTTACTTGCAGTCGGATAAATCTCCTCTAATTCAGAAATCGTAAACGGTGCTTCTTTTGGATATTCACCCTCATAGTTTTCATCAAAATAGACAAGCTCCGGCTGGCGCAGCTTTAACTCGGTGATGATCAGTCCCATCTGCAAGCCCCAGTCACCCAGATGTACATCTCCGATTACCTTATGTCCGACAAACTTACCAATTCTTTTAATGCTTTCTCCGATGATCGCGGAACGTAAATGACCGACATGCAATGGTTTTGCCACGTTCGGTCCGCCGTAATCGATCATGATGGTCTTTGGATTTTCTGCTTTTTCACATCCAAAACGTCCTTCATCTGCCTGCATGTCCGCCACATAGGATGCTAAAAATGTCTCATCCAGTTTTAAATTTAAAAATCCCGGTTTTACGGATTCTGCCATGGAAAACATGGACGCCTCTGCAAGTTTTGCCGCAACCTCATCTGCGATCATAAACGGTGCCTTTTTGTATTCTTTGGCAGCTGCCATTGCGCCGTTGCACTGATATTCACAAAGATCCGGTCTGTTAGATAAAGTAACCTTTCCATATTTTGCATCATAACCACAGTCTGTGAATGCTTTGGTCACTTCATCCGTAATCAAATCTAAGATTTTCTTCATTGTATTTTCCTTTCCATGCGGTATCACACCACTTTTTTCTTCTATTTATCCTCGTATCATTGTATACATTGCCGGAGAAATTGTCAAACAATAGTTTACGGCGGCAAAGACAACTGTCCCTGCCGCCGTAATTTCCAGACCTTGGTTTTAAAATAAACTTTTATTCGTTTTTAAAGATCACACTGCGGTAATTATTTAACACTTTATACAAGATCATACCTAACACATAGCAGGAAATCACTTCGCCGATTCCGACAGTCAGCATAAAGAATGGGATCGTCCCCTCTGCCATGTACACATATGCAAGTACAAATGGTACAATGACCGTGTTTGCCACGATCGGTGGTAATGGAGCAAGCCATTTATGCTTTCTTAATGCATAAGTTCCACACGCTCCGATCAGTGTTGCAAGGCTGCCAAACACAACATCAAGCGGCATGCAGCCGGTGAGCAGATTGCTTAACAGGCATCCGATAAAAAGTCCCGGAATGGCTGCCGGCGTAAATACCGGTAAAATGGTAAGTGCTTCGGAAATCCGGACCTGAATTGCGCCGGAGGCAAGATTGAATGCGCTGATAAAATAGGTCAGCACAACATAGATTGCTGCGATCAGTGCAGCCTGTACGATAAGTAATACTTTTTTGTTTCTCATTTGTTTCTCCTTTAGTTTTGTTTTACGAGTGGAAGGTCTCGAACACTCGATGTTACTGTAACTCCCAGAGTCTAGCATAATTGTGAAAAAAAATCAACACCCATGCAAATTTTCAAACAATATTGATTACAACCGGTCACGTTTCCTGCGTAAAAATTATTCTGAATTATTTTTACGCAGCCGGCGCACCCATGCAGTAAATGACCAGAATATCCCTCTCACCGGCAGAAACATCAGCCACAATCCTGACAAAATCACATAAACCGGATTTTTCACGCTGATACGACGTCCATTCCGCACAAATGCGGTCAAAATCCCTCTGATCTGATCCTCTTCCACCGGTCCTTCCACCTCTGTCTGATTATCCCCTGCCATATAAAACTGACCGCCTTTTCGTTTTACAACACGGTGCAGAACCAGAATGCTCCCTTTTCTGCGGTACAGCACAACATCTGCGCGCCGGATTTTTTTCACATCCGCTTTTTTTATGACCGCGGCATCTCTGCCCGGCACAAACATGGGATACATACTGTATCCTTCGGGATAGATCTGTATGATCTCTCCCGCTTCTAATAATTGTTCAATATCATATTTCATCGGAAACCTCTTGTTACTGTTCACTTGCAAGCTTGTCATCTTGAAATATTGTAGCATTTCCCCTGTCCAAATGCTATAATATTTCCAATTCATTTGTAATGGAAAGGAACCACAACGATATGAAAACATCTGATGGATTCGTAAAAACAACAATCGCAGGTATTCCCTATCTTCTGCCCTATGGTCAGAAAATTGCCGACCATGCACGCTCCCTGCGCCTAAATGACTCCGGTGCACTTTTATGGGATACACTCTCCCTGGGTGCGGACAAAAGCACGCTCTTATCTGTGCTGGCGAATTACTACAATACAGATGCTGATATGCTCCCTCAGCTTACCTCTGACTTAGACAGCTATCTTGCCTCTTTAAAGCAGCTTGGCATGCTCTCTTACAATGCGCCGGCAGAAAATTTCCCACCGCATTCTGATCAGACCGACAATACGTTTCCTGCACTGTTTTCTGACGATCGTGCTCCAAAATATTATAAGATCGGCGGTCTCTGCTTTTCATGGTTTGGCCCGGACGATCTGTTTGATACCTATTTTAAAGATTTCTCCTGCGAAGCTGCTGTGGCTGATCAGCGCATTTTTATAATAACCGGGAAACCGTCTCATCTTGCAGATGGTACACTTCTGCTCCACACCACTGAACTTACCATCTTTGACGTCACCGACACCTACCGCTTTGTCTTTGGCACTCACTGGGGAATCCATGAAATGCGCGTAAAAAAAGACGGCTCTGCCGCCGTCCTCTACTGTATTGATGCCGATAATAAAGATCATGTAGAAAATATTTTTCATGCACTGCGTTTTGCCTTCCTGATTGCCGCACAAAAGCAGGCTCTTTTTGTCCTGCACTCCGTTTCTATTTTTTATCAGGGAAAAGCCTGGCTCTTTTCCGGCAGCTCCGGCACCGGCAAATCCACACACGCGAACCTCTGGGCGAACCGGTATCATACTCCGGTTTTAAACGGAGACTTAAATGTACTTGGCATCAAGAACGGCCTGCCTTATCTATACGGTCTGCCCTGGTGCGGAACGTCCGAAACATACACCACCACCACCTATCCACTTGGCGGTATCGTGTTTTTAAAACAGGCTCCTTTCAACCGGGTGAACTCTCTCCCACCGGATGAACAGGCACTTTTTCTGATGCAGCGCATGATCTCCCCGACCTGGACGAAAGACCTGCTGTTAAAAAATCTGGCATTTGCAGAAACACTTGCCCCGCTGACAAAAATTTTCCGGCTGAATTGTACAAAAAATCCCGAAGCTGCAGCCGTCATGAAAGCTGCCATTGATCAGGCCATATAAGACGCTTTCTTTCAAAACTCATCCATCATTTTCTGTACTTCCTCTGCGGTCAGCACAACACACCTCTGTTCCCGGATTCCATACACCCTCCTGCACACCGACAATACCGTTGGGCGGTGTGTGGTCACGATACAGGTGCGCGGTTCATTTGTCTGCATGATATTTTTCAAGACCCTGCGCTCGGTTGCAACATCAAGTGCACTTGTCGCCTCATCCAAAAGCAGGATCGGCGCACGGCGAAGCAATGCCCTTGCGATTGAAAGCCTCTGTGCCTGTCCTTCTGAGAATCCGACCCCCCGCTCTCCGACTTTACTATATATCCCATCCGGCAGTTTCTGTACAAACTCCCAGGCACAGGATACTATCAGTACTTCTTTGATCTCCTCATCCGTAGCATCCGGTCTGACATTCCGCATATTTTCCGCAATCGTGCCGGAAAACATTGTATTTCCCTGTGGCACATAAGAGAACAGACGGCGTGCTGCCGGTGTGATTGTAAGCACTTCCCCTGTTTTTGCTCCCACCAGATCTTCATCCCCGCTTTGTATATGCAGCAGGGCGAGCATAATGCGCAAAAGCGTTGTTTTTCCTTCACCGGAAGGTCCGACTAACGCAACAATCTCCTGTGGATGTGCCTCAAAGTCCGCCCGCATAAACACCTTTGTTCCATTGTGATAAGTATAAGACATCTTAGAAATGCAAAGACTGATGCCGTTCTCCCGGTTCTCTTCATAAAATTTCTCCGCATGCTCTGCATCCGAATAGTCCTCTTTTGGCATGCCAAGGATATCCATCAGCCTTCCAGCAGATGTGGTCAGCGAAATCGCCGTCGGTACCAGTGACACAAGCTGATTCAGCGTTCCTGTCAGTGAGCCGGACAATGATAAAAACATCGTCATCGTACCGTAGGAGATCGCACCACTCCAGACGCGGTAAATACCAAATCCATAACAGCTGTATGACACCGCAAGCCCGACGATCGATAACAGGATCGAGGTTGCCATGGACATTTTCTGAAACTCCAGCTTCATACCAAGATATTCTTTTTGCAGTCCTCGCAGACGTTCCCCGTAGAGCCGCACCAGATCAAAAGCCTTGATCGTCTGGATATTCGAAAATGCCTCCTGGTTAAATCCGGACATCTTTGCATTCATAGCTGCGCTTTTCTCATTATTTCCTTTCATTCGCCTTAAAATCCGCCTCGACATCAGCATACTGACCGGCATGCCAAGCATCGCAAGAAGTGCAAACATCGGATCATTGTAAAAGACAAGCGCAAACGTACTGATAAACCGCACAGTATATATGATCAGATTCGGAATCCAGCTTAAAATACCATTTGAAATGTTTGAGGCATCCGAATTCCAGCGTGTCAGGAGATCTCCCGTGTGATATTTCTGGATTGCCTCAAGATCCGTCACTAACATTTTATCAAAAATATCTGCCTTGATATCATTGTCCACACTGATACTGATCTTATTGGAAAAATAACTGGTCACCTGTGAGATCAGCATATTCCCTATGGAAAACCCGATATACAGACAGAACGTACGCACCAAAAGCCCCGCCTGCTTTCCGGTGATAATATCGACCATATCCCTTGAAATCAGACTTGAAATCAGTGAAACAACTGTTCCAGACAGACCAAGCAGCGTGTAAAAAATCATCTGTTTCCAGTACTTTCTCGCATACTCATAGATCCAGACGGTCTCCCGCCACATATCTTTTAATACACCCTCTTTGATCCTTTTATGATAAAATTTCATACTGTCTAACATAATATTTCCCCATTCTAGCCGATTTCCAGTTATTATAACAAATATGAACCACGAAAAAAGAGGTTACCACATGTATATGTCAGGCAATCTCTTCCTCACATACCATATGATAACCCCATCTGAACTCCATATGATCCTACATCGCCCAGTCAGTTACTGTATCATCCGGTCCATATCCTTTCTTTTCCCAGGATGGCTTGCGGTTTCCATTATCGGTATCGTAACTTCCAGCATATCCCGAATCCACATAATGCGTCTTGAGTCCGCAGGCTGTAGCTGTATATGCCGGACATCCCAGACATCCGAACTGCTGTCTGTATCCTCTGGTGCCTCCATTCCAGCCTGAATAATCCGGTGCCTGCCAGTTACCATTCATATACTGGCTATCACACTTTATATTATTTGCCGTATCTGAATTATCAGCCGCTCCACCGCTTGCAAGATACACACCTTCTGCCGTATCTTGATATGCGATGATCATTGGTCTCTCATATCCGTTCATTTCTGGTTTATTTCTCAGTTCATTTGTTATCTTTTCTTATTGTGCCTGCCCCTTAGTCCGTAACACTCACACTTGAGATTGCAAGTCCCGGATCCGATTTTACAACCAGATCACCAAAACCGATATTATCGTTCGGATTCTGATGATATCCCAAAGAAACACAAAGAGAACTTGTTCCGTCTCCTGATGTGCACCCCCTGCCACCGGAAACATAAGTAACCGGCTGATTAAATGAGATATTTAACTGCTGTGCTTCTTTAGTATGATCCGCATTATGCACGGCATTCACCTGAATACGGTAATCACCTCTTCCGGTCTGCGGTGTCTGATGGATATATGCTGTTGTCGTATAACAACCGCTTCCGTCGCCACTTGCTAAATATACCCCTTCTGCAAGTTCATCACTGGTAAATAACACTGGTTTCATATACTCTTTCATGCGAACTTCCCTCTCCCCTGTTCTTTTCACTTATTTCTATTTATTTTAACCATATCTTTTTGTGCTGTCAAGCATTAGTATACGCCTTTTTTCGCCCTGAACCGATTTTTTTATAATGAATTTTTAAAACCCACAATGCTCCAATAACCAGCATCAGGTAAAACCCCACTCCCCTTGTCACGCACATTGCAGGAACCAGATACTGTCCTGAAAATACCGGTAGAAATACCTTTCCATACATCGCCTCCGTGATTCCCTGTGCTCCCGGTACCGGAAGCATATCCACCGCAACATAGATGGCTGCCTGAAGCAGCAGGATCTGGTACATCGCTGTTCCAGACAGTCCAAATCCCAGATACACCAGAAAAGTCAGCAGAAAAGCACTGCTTCTCTGAACAAATGTCATCACAATTAAAATCAGTATTTTTTCTTTGTGTTCCCGGAAAAAGAGAACCGTTCCACGGTACCCATCCAGAAATCCGTCCAGTTTTTCCAACCATTTCTCTTTTGGTATTTTCATGCCGCATTTTTGTGCCATGACAATTATTTTTTCGGTCAGATGACGGATCAGAACCGGTTTTAACATGACAAATAAAAGAAGAATTACGAGCAGAACATTTAAGGAAAGTCCCACGATATACCAGAAAAAATATCCGCCAAGATGCTCTTTCAGTAGTTTCTGCCAGAATAACAGGATCATCATTCCGACGACCGCCAGCACAAATTTATAAGCTGTCGCAACAGCCATCAGCACCGCGGTTCCCTCCGGCAGAGGAATACCGTCCCTTTTCATATAATAAAGCTGCATGGGCTGTCCTCCCGATGCAGACGGCGTGATCCCGGAAAAAAAGAACCCGGCAAATGAATATCCAACACACTGACGCACATGTACTATGATCCCGACACTTCGAAGCAGAAAACAGATCATACAGCCTTCCGCAGCAACAAAAAATACTGAAAGGAACAATGCCGCCCCGACATATACCGGCTTCATTCTGATTAGTGTAGATTTCAGTTGTGAAAAATTTTGTCCACGCAGGACTACACCAAATGTAAGCATCATGATCGCAAGAAACAAAAAAAATTCTTTTCCATATTTTCGGTCTGTACTCTTACGTTTCATAAGCAACCGCCTGTTCTTCCCGCACGATCAGATCTGAAAGACGTCCCTCAAACACCACGCGGCAGTTTTTGTATTCACAGACATCCTTCGGGGTAACCAGTGAAAAATGTTTCTCCGATATGAAAATCCCCTGTTCCCCTAACACTTCTGCCAGATAAGATGAACATGTATACTGGTTTTTCAGGTAAAATTTCCGGTGGCAGAGCAGGGCCAACAGTCCAGCAGCCGCATAGTGCATATGGAATCTGTTTTTGTAATCCTTATGCAGGCGTTCACGGATCGCTTCTTTCTGTTCACCGGTGCAGTCCAGTTCACAGATCCGGTACTCAGCCGTCGGAAACGCCCCCGCGATCTGTCTGCTCCACTCGCGCTCAAATCCTGCAATCAACGGGATATACGGATTTCTTCTTCCAAAACTGTAAGCTTCCGACAACTGTTCATCAAGTGACAGTACCACATGAACGTATTTCTGTCCCAGATAATGTCTGATCAGAGATGCAAAAAACCCTGGTGTGTCCACTAATGCAATATATATGTGTGCCATATTCTTTGGTTCCTCCCTGTTTTTTCTATTTTTTGCATTTTACTGAAATCTGTAAACTGCATTCGCAAGACGGTAACCGCCAATGGTCAGCCGCCTTCCAACTGCTCCGGGCAGATCCGTCCATCCGCTCAGACTCGCGTATTTCAATTTATAGTACAGTTTCGGATTGGATGTTTTGATCTCTCCCCACAGATTCTTTCGCTTTTCCAGTGCTTCCTCATTTCCGATCAAAAGCAGGTGAATCGATGAGATCGCCATCATGATCGAGATATTGCGATACATATACGATGCCAGTTTTGGTTCCTTCTCTTTTATTTTTGTAAGATCTGCCCCCGCGATCACCATTCTGGTCACTTTCATCTGCTGGTCGATCCGCTTTTTTAACATCTGCTCGTTGACAGACTGGTCATCCCTGCCAAGATAATACTGGTACAGATCAATATCCATATAAAAAATATTTCTGACATACGGCAGCGGGCAGTAGGCAAACAGATTGTCCACATAAAACGTATGCTCCGGCAGAACAATTCCCGACTGCCGCAATATTTCCGTGCGGTAAACCAAGGCATGCATGACCAGATACTGGGACGGCAGGAAATGCCCGGTCTCACTCCAGTGGCAGATTTTTTCTGCAGGAAACACATTCCCATATCCCATACTGCGCGTTATCTGCTGCTCCAGATGATTGTATACATAGTTGCAGACAAACAGATCCGGCTTTTCTTCGCCCCCTCCCGCCTCCTTGCAGTAATATCTGATTTTTTCTAAAAGTTTCTGATAGGCAGTTCCGTCCAGCCAGTCATCGGAGTCCACCACCTTAAAATAAACACCCCTTGCGCAGGCAAGTCCCGCATTGACACCGGAACCGTGTCCACCGTTCTCCTTATGTATCACTTTCACAAGATCCGGATATTGTTTTTGATATGCATCCGCGATCTCCCCTGTCTTATCCTTTGAACCGTCATCTATAATAATGATCTCCACATCTTCTCCGCCCGGCAGAAGCGATTCGATACACCTCGCCATATAACTTTCAGAGTTGTAACATGGAACCACAAAACTCAGATATTTTTCTCTGTTCTCCATCCTAAGCTTCCCTCCCTTTCCTTTCACAGATAATCTTACGGGAAAACTCTTAAGAGAACGGACAGCTTTTCTTAAATATTTTCGAAATTATTTCTAAACAAAATCGGAATCATTTTACGATTCCAGTAAAATGGTTCCGATCTTATATCCTTCCTGTTCTATTTTCTGATCATTTGCGAATGTGATAAAACTGCCGGTCGCCGTATCCCGCACCGCAAAATATACACTGTAACATCCAGCCTTTACACCCCGAAGCGGTATATTTGTTAAAAAGTTCTCCTTTTTTTCTGCTTCATTTCCCCCGGCAAGTGACGCAATATCCCCTGAGGGGATTCCCTCATAAATCGTCTGACCGGTTTCATCTTTCACAAGGAATACCGGTTCACACTCTTTATAGACCGGTGCAAATCCGACATTCTTAAGTGACACTTTTATCTCTGCCGTATCTTCCCAGAAATCATGCTGCATAAAAACATCCGACAACACCAGACGGTAACCTAAATGCCTCTCTATATACGAAAGTCCTTCCATCCCGTCAAAGCAGTCCGATGTCTGTACCGCAGATGACGCCCACTTTTCTAATACTGCCGCATCATAGTCCTGATTCAGATAAGTCACATGCATGGTTTTTAAATCCGCAATAGCGCACTCTAAATCATTATATTCATTGTCTATGATGACCTCCCCGCCATTTGGCACACGGGAACACAATTTTTCCTGAAAAGCAAGTTCTTCCATGCGGTTCCACGCCTGATCTGTACCTGCCTCTGCGGCACTTTTTTCACCATAAGTACCACAGTCATTGCCGCTTCCTAACATTCCGTCATTGAACAGTCCAAGCCTGTCATACAGCGGATTTTTACGATCTTCCTGCAAGTCTGCATCTGCACTTTCCAGGATCTTCCGCCACTGTACCGGTGTCCGCACTGCAAGATACATCTGGCTATCCGTCGATTTTACAAGTTGTTTTGCAAGCTGCTGTAAAGACTGCTGATCTGCATACTTTGTCCCATTGAGTTCCCCCCAGTTGCCGACAAAGAGCCCCTGTAATGTAAAAACAGAGTCACTGTATTCTGTTAATATTCCTCCAACCTGCTGCATATGTTTTATCACAAAATCGATACTCTCCGGTTCATACTTCTCATTTTCCCCATTCCAGTCATACAAAAACCGTACGATCCAGTGCTCTTTTGTCACAGACATCGCCTGAAAAAGTCTTTCGATATTCTGCAGACCTTCCTTTGATATTTCTTTGTCCCGGTATTCCCTTAAATTGATCTGCGCCATGGCAAGGGCATGATCTGTATCTTTTTGCATCTGCCTGTCTAACTGCTCACTCATATCCGCCGGTTCATCCGAAATCAGAAAACCATAAATATGATAAAATCCACGATTCGGATTCCAGATTTTCTCCGTAGATTCCGTAAAAGTCTCCGTGGTAAGCATTACCTGCCAGTGAAAATAATCATGTATCCCCACAGCAATTCCGGTGATCATTAACACAAACAAAATGAAAAACAGTAATTTTTTTCTCATCTTATTCCTCGTATTTATTCTTTTGAAACAGCTTCATCTTCGTTACCAGCCGGCTTCGTTTCTTTGCATTTTTTAAGATGGCAATACTTGATATTCCACGAAGTTTCCGGTTGCGGTATACAAAACCGAAAAATGTCCTTACCCACAGAATGGGATAAAGTATTTTATACTGCCCGGCTTTCGGATGGCTTAGGTGCATCTGATGATGAAACTCCCTGATATAATCAATCCATCCTGTTCCCCTCATGGCTACCATGCGTTTTGAATCTGCTTCACCAAATTCCTCGGCTTCCATGATCTCTGTAAAAAACTCTTCCAGGTAAGCCTCCTCTTTCATTGCCCCGGCTTCTCCTGCCTTTTCCAGAAACTGCACCTTGTTTTCTGATAATCCCAGATATCTGACACAAAATAACGTAACCACACATGTAAAATTTAAGATGCCGCATTCTCTGACCAGTGTTAAAAATTTTGCTTCCTCCTCTGCCGTACATCCATGTTCCCAGAATACAACCCAGTCGCAAAGAAGTTTTAAGCCAAATCCGGAACGCAAAAAATGCTGCAGCATATGTAATAACAGATAAAATGCCTGATATGATGGCGAGGCCAGGAAAAAATCCACTCCCATGACATTTTCAGTAACCCTGTTTTCAAAAAAATCTTTCTGACATTTTTCCAAAAAAGTGTTCACTTCCGTTGAATCAAACGGCTCCACTAATGCACTGTGCAGCTCTAAACGGATTCCTTCCGGGCTCATATAAGTAAGATGGTGATTTTCCTGATGTCCGCTCTCTGCCACAAATCCATGCACCTGCAGACATCTGCCAGCCTCCTGCGCCATCTTTCCGTTCTCAACTAAAAGATCAACATCCCCCGACTTGCGCAGTTCCGGCACCGGATAAAGTCCTGCTACGCCGCTTCCCTTTAATAATATCGTATCAATTCCCGCATCTTTCAAAAGACCTGTCACATACCGGCTCATAAAAAGCAGACGGTAGGACTGCCATACAGTCTGCGTACTTCTCTCCTGCACTCTTTTCCAGTCTGCCCCGTCCTCTGGCAGAATATTTTCCAATACGTCATACAAAAGCGGCAGCACACGATGACGATCCGCTATGGAAAGAATACTTTCCCAGTCCGTTTCCTGTTGTTTTAATCGTTCCCATTTCTGCTTTAAAGCTGCCTGATTTTCTACATGCGGTTCTGCATGTAGTGCTGCATCCAAAAGACTGCACAATATAAGTTCTTTCTCTTTATTTTTTTCTTCCATCTGTCCACCTCTTTTTCCATATAGCAAGTGCTTTTCTCTTTACAATTCCAAATTCTTTTGTGTGGCAAAAGCAAAGAAGCATCACAAGGCTCGGCACCACAGCACATATGAAAAATCTCTTTAAAAATACGATCACCCTTCCACCATCCGCAAATAAGCAAAGCCGGTCTGTTCCATACCAGATCACACCGGTTACCGCTGTATAGATCACATAGCGGACAAAAAACGGAGCCACCTTCGCATGCAGTCTGTGTCTGTACAGCACATATGGTTCCACCCATACAGAGGTGAGCATGGTAGAGAGAAATGTTCCGGCAAACACTCCGAATGTTCCAAATTTCCATACCAGAATCAGTGAAATAGCAAGGTTTAACACCGCTTCCACCAGTGCTTTATACCGGTCAAACCAGAACAATCCAAGCGAGTCCCGGAATGTCAGCACCGCTTTTCTCGTTCCATTGATATAAAAGTTAATACATAAGATTAAGACCACCGGCATATCAAACAGATACTGCTTTCCGAAAGCGAGCTCCACAAACGGATTTAAAAGTTCATACAAGCAGATCGCCGCCGCCCCGTAAAGCCAGTTTCCGATAAAAAAAGCAGTCTCAAAAATGCTTTTTACCCTGCCCTCATCTTCTGTAGCTCCCAGATTACCAACACTTGCAGTGATTCCTTGAAAAATCTGGTCTAACACCTGTCTGACTGAGCCGATCAGAAGGAAATAATTAGAATAAATGCCAACACTGATGACGCCCACAAAAGAAGAAATCAGCAGATTATCGGTATTATTGACCACCACATTTCCAAGTTTATGCATCAGCATGGCTTTTATATTGCGGAATATATCTTTTCTTTCATCCTCCGGCAGCTGCTCTTTCGTTTTCTCTTTCAGGTACGGATACATACGATCCGCCTTTCGGGAAATGCAGATATTAGAGAGCAGTGTACATACAATATAAATACTCAGGAAAAAAATAAAGTTGTGTGTCGTAAATAAAATGACGATCTGACAGATATCCTGTAAGATCAGAAATGCCGTCTGGTATAAAAGAACAATATAGTTTAACTGATGCACTTCGATCAGGGTACGTTTATATACCAGCAGATAAGAAACGACTGAATTTGCCAGATATAAAAAATAAATCAGCATCAGATGATCAACATCCGGCCGGTTTTTCATGAGAACATCAAAAAAGGGAATGATCGACAATCCTAACACTACCACACAGCCTGCCGTGATACGATAAAATGTCCTAAACATCCGCATCAGGATCTGCTGTTTTCTGATATCTCCCTGTGCGATTGGACGATAGAGTGCATAACTGATCGCCGTTTCCACACCAAGCTCTGTCAGTGAGAGTACATTTAAGATATCCGTGAAAAGTCCATTGATTCCGACATAACTCTCACTGAGTGTGTGTGTAAATACCACACGTGTCACAAACCCCATCAGAATCGCAGCAATCCTTGAGATCATGGCAACCACGGTATTCATGGTCGAATATTCTGTTCTGCTCTTCTCCATATGTGTTCTCACCTTTCTTTCATTTTTCTCAGAGTTTCTATCAGATTATTCAAATTCTGCGCAGTGCAGCATCCGATAGACCGCACCAAACGCTCTCACACTGACACTGACCACACAGGCACTTCCCTTTAAGTAAAGAGAAACCTTTTTATCTGTAAGATATTGTGGCAGTTTCTGCCTGACGTATTTTTTTATTTTTCTGCAGTCTGCAGCAACATAATTGCCATTCCGGCTCATTGCGGCAGCCATCCCCATCAGGTCAAACAGATAATGGTTCTCAAATAATTTTTTATATTGGGGATATCTGCGGGAATACACATTGCAGTAATCCTCAAACATCATCATTGCCTTCTGGTATATCCCGTCGTATCCACGATTACATATGCCGGATTTTCTCTGCATATAGTAATACTCCGCTTTTGTTCCGCACACAATCGTGTCACACTGTTCTAATACCCGGCAGAACATCTCGTAATCTTCCGCAAACGACAATTCCGTTGAAAAACGAATTCCGTCAAGGACCTCCCGCTGAAACAATTTGTTCCAGACATAGGCACGCAGGTAGCTTCTCTCATGCAAAACACCAAGCGCTTCTCTTCCGTTCATGCAGACCACATCTGCCGGACTTTCAAATTTTTTCCCCACACCGGCATCATATTTATACCAACCGGAGCATGCAGCAATCTGTGCTTCATGTGTTTTTAAAAGCCGGATCAGATAGGTATACATATCCGGTTCTAATACATCATCCGAATCAACAAATGCGATATATGCGCCAGCCGCCTCTTTCAGTCCTTTATTTCTTGCACCGGATACACCCTTATGTTTTTCGTGAAATACCCTGATCCGTGCATCCGTCATCTGAAGTCTGTCACAGATCTCCCCGGAACCATCATCGGAACCATCATCGATCAGAAGGATCTCCAGATCCGGATACGTCTGGTGTGTAATACTTTGCACGCAGTCTTCTAAATAGTTTTTCACATTATATACCGGCACGATCACACTGATCTTATCTGTTTCTTTCGTCATGTTTTTCCATGCTCCCTTTTTATCTGAGATACAACCGTTCTTCTCCCCCTTCATTTGCAAAACGGATTGCCACGTTTCCTCTGCATCTTGTCAGTTTCAGAAAATATCTGTCCTTCTTCTCATCCTGCAGTCTTGACAGCAGAAATACGATTTTTACCGTCTCCTGTCCTGCCAGCATCCGAAGATCATAATCTGCCTGATACACTTCTTCCGTTCCATCCTCATTCTCTCTTACAAGTGCAAGTTCTGTTTTATCACAGATATTTGAAAATCCTGTATTGGCTATCTCCACCTCAATCCTGTCCGTATAAAATACTGCACTCCCTGCCACAAAACGATACCCCAGATGTGCACCGATATACTGGTAGAAACTGCCCCATTCCCCATATTCCATCTGCTTCCACCGGTTCAGAACCTGCTCTTCATGGATACTGTTCAAATATGAAACCCGCAAATCACACAATGCCCGCAGCATTTCCTTTGCAGCAGGATTCTGACCGGAAAGCACCTCGCCTCCAAACGGGATCTGACCACAGGTTTCCTGCATATAACCGATTTCATCTGCAATGCACCAGTCCTCTGTCCATGCACTGTCCGCACGACGTTTCACTCCAAAAGTTCCCATGTGATTTTCTGAGCCAAAAATCGCATCATCAAATACCCCTGGTACTGCTTTGTCATTCTTATTTGTCACTGCCATACGGCAAAAAGACGGTTTTCTGAGCGCGATTCTGATGTCGGGTCCAATTGCCTTCCTCCATGCAGCATAGAGTTTCCGGATGTATTCCTGATCTAAAAACTTTGATCCATGCATTTCTCCCCAGTTACCGATAAATAACCCCTGCGTGATAAGGATATCGCTCTCATATGCACGCACAACAGCTCCAAGCTGCCTCATATGAGTTAAAACAATGGAGAACAATGTCGGTTCCCGTTCCATTCCTTTCCCCTGTGTATCATACAAAACGCGCAGAATGATTTCTTTTCCCCGGCTGTGAAAACATTTTAAAATTTCATCTGCATATTCCAGTGCCTCTTCTGAAAGGCTCATTCCACGAAATGCCCCGATATCAAACCGTACCAGCACTAATGTTTCATCATCCCAGTAAGGCTGATATAAAAGTCCATCTTTCTCTCTTTTATCCAGTGTAAATGTATAAATATGGTACCATCCTCTGCCCGGATTTGTACATACTTCCCTGCTCTCCTCCGGAAATCTGACTGTAAAATGTTTTTTATTTCTGTTCTTCCAGAAAAACATCTTCGTTCCCCGCCCCCGCATCAATTTTTAATACTTTTACACGGAATACCACTCCGATAATCGAAAACACCATGCGAAACATATAAATAACCGGTTTCAGTCCGGAATGCATACTGACTCCCGTCTGCCTGTTGTGCATGACTGCCGGTATCTCTTCCACTTTAAATCCAAGCAGCAGCATCTGAATGATCATATTTGCATCCGGATACTTATCATCAAAATGCTTATATTTAGAATAGTACAAAAATGCCTTCCGGCTAAGTCCCTGGAGTCCTGTCGTCGGATCACAGATATGACGTCCCGTCATCATTTTGATCATCTGGCGGAACAGCGCATATGCCAGTTTTTTGGTCACGGAAACCGGAAAATCAGAACTCCCCTCCATAAACCTCGATCCAAGCACGATATCCGGATATCTTCCATCTGCATCCTTCTGCCGGAGTCTCTCATAAATCTTTGGAATATTGCAGACATCATGCTGCCCATCCGCATCCATCTGTATCACATATTTGTATTTTCTTCGTATTGCATATTTATATCCAAGCTGCAGTGCACTGCCATAACCAAGGTTAAACACATGCGTAACTAATGTATGGCCATGTGCCTTCACCACCCAGTTTGTTGAATCAGAAGATGCATCGTTCATAACAAGAATATCCGCAATGGATGAAATTTCCGGCTTTTCCAGCTCATAAAGCACCGCTTCAATATTCTTTTCCTCATTATAAGCAGGCATAATAATCAATAACTCTTTTTGCTTTTTCATTTCCATCCCACTCCTCTTTTTTGCTGTATGTATTTTTTCTGTCAGCGAAACAGTAAACCGGTAAGCAGCTCCATATCTTTCTCATAGACAACATTTTTCTTAAGAGATGCCTCCCGATACCGGTTTCTCAGTTTCTCATCTTCCATCATCCTGCATACAGCTTCACTAACCGCTTCCGGTTCTAATCTGCATAAAATACCATCCACGCCATTTTCGATCTGTTCCCGGTTACTCTCCGATGCAATGATTGGAAGTCCAAGCGTCTGCGCCTCCTGTATTGCAATACTTTTTCCTTCAAATCCGGTCGCATGTACATAGATATCTGCACTTTTGTAATACGGATACGGATTTTCCACAGAACCTGACAGAATAAAATCCTCCTGTAATCCCAAAGAATCGATCAGATGTTCGAGTCTCTTTCGTTCCGGTCCTTCTCCGAGAACATACCAGCGGACATTTTTATGTTTCTCCTTGATTTTTTTCATCGCCCTGATTGCTGTCGGGTAAGATTTCTGTTCCGTCAGCCGGCCGACTGTAAGAAGCCTGATGCCATCAAAATCATCAGAAAATCCGCCGGGCAGCGATGCTTTTGTTTTTATTTTCTCTGTATCGATAATATTATGAAAAACCTTTGTCCGGCCGGCACATTCCGGGTAGACTTTTAAAAACTGCTGCTTTACATCCTCCCCGATTGGGAAAATGGCGTCGTATTTCAGATAGCAGTCACGGTCTAACTTTCTGGTATAGCCTGCCTTTGTGTAATCAATATGTATGAATGCCGCCTTTTTCTTTGCACGGACATGATCTGCAACGTAATATGCAGATCCACCCTCTAAATAGGCAACTGCAAGATCATATTCTTCCGCAAAACGTTCTCCTCCATCGGAGAGCACACGCCAGAGCAGCTTATCCGGCAGCACCTTCCGCCGTTTTAACATATCCGCAAGTGATGACAAAAGATATGGCAGCAGACAGAATACGGTACCCCGGACGAACATGGTCTTTAAAATCGTCCTATACATAAAATGTCTTCCCTCTTTCTGCAAAACCGACAGAGGCTGATAAGATTTATTTTTCAGCAGGACCTCTTTGGGCAGTTTTTTCACCAGTTCCCCCTGCCCCATCAGAACATAAAGAGAGATCTCATACTGCACATCTTTTGTCTTTTCATTTTCCTTTTCCAGTTTTTCAAGCAGTTCTAAAAGTGCCATCTCAGCACCGGCTCCGCCTAATGTATTAATCACGAACAATATTTTCTTTTTCATCCACAAGCCCCTTCAGTTCCTGCAATATTCTTTCATTTTCCTGATTGAGCAGTGATACCTGCATCGCCAGTTCCTGGTTTTTTACCACCACAACAGACACTGCCATACTGATTTTAAATAAAAACAGGATTATAACAACAAACACAGCAAATGCAAACAGTACCACACTTTTTGCTCCATTCCACAGGTATGTGGCTGCATCCGTACTTACCGCAATGCCAGATACAAGAAATGTCGCAGAAACAATCGCCCAGCCAAGTCCGATCCCATCCGTCAGTTTCTGCCTTGCATACATAAAAAGATCCAAAATGAGCAGAAAAATTCCAAAAACAATCAACATCATTTTCAATATCATGCTTTTATACCCTCTTTTCTGTCATAACTTTTTGCGGAAGGTTTTCTTCCCCGCTTTATCTTAAACAATTCACCCTGGCAGAAAATATGTACATCCATATGGCGTTCCACCCAGCGAAGCCTGAAATATCCGACGGTAAAGCCAAAGAAACTTCCCATGACAAGTCCTGCACCATACCAGATATCAGGAAGCTGTTTTGAAAACAGCGTTCCAAAAAACGTACCCAGACAAAAGCAGACCGCCGTTAAAAGTGCTCCTGTCATATCATTAAAATAATACAGAAAAATCAGTTCCGCATACAGCAAAAAAAGAATAAAGTAACCGGCTGCAAGACACGGATAAATCTGCATCACAAGTCCTGAAAAGCCCATTCCCGGCAAAAATATCACACAGAGCAGATAAAGCACGACCGAGACAATAAACTGGATTCTCACAAGATTCATAAGTTCAGATGCAAGCTGGCGGAACATTCTGTTTTTTGCATTATTGATATCTTCCCATCTGCCACCGATAACAGCCTCCGAATATGCCTTGTACCTCTCATGAAAATGCATTTCCACGCGGCTGATAAAAATGATGGTCGACGAAAGATTCGTAAACATTGCCAGACAGGTCGCCATATCATATGCAGGCGCATAGACAAACGTATGTGCCACCGTCATCTTTAAGTCCGTCGTCCAGAATATAAAATTATGTATATACAATCCTAACGTATACAATAGGTTTGTCGCAATAAGGTGCCAGTAAATTTTGAAATAATGAAGCACCTTGCGGTACTGGCGGCTGTTCCTTTTAAAATAACTCTTAATCGTTGCCGCTGATATCGCCGCCGTCAGGAAAAATCCGATCGTAAGTGAAAGAAGCATGCTGTATATGATGTCCCTGTGAAACACTTTCACGAGCAGCCACGCAAGCCCAAATGCCGCTGCCATACCCATCAGGAAAAATAATGATATTTTCTGATAGTCCTTGCAGATCGACAGATACAGCATGGAATAAAATACCAGAAGAAGCGATATAAAGCCGCAAAACCCGGTAAACACAAACACCAGATCCACCTGCCCCTTCAGATACTCCCTGATACAGAACGGGATTGCAAACAGACACCCGAAACAAATATTTAAAAATAATCCGACATCATAACATGGCAGGATATCTTCGTACTTTTCCTCATAAATAATATCGGACATATATCTCGATAATACAGCATTAAACGGTGCCGCAACCAGCAGGGAAAATATAAAAATATAAAGTACCGTGCCTGAAAATAATCCTCTTCTCGCATACCCTACTGTCTCGTATCCAAGAAAATGGCTCATTAACATCACATTTCCGATCACGACAAACATGGGTGCGATCGTGACCATGGTACTGTAACCGAATCCTGCCAGATTTGCAAGGATCGTGCGCCTGTCATAAATTTTCTGAAGTTTTACGCCTATTCCTGCCATAGATCACACATCCCCTTTCTTTCCCTGCACTCTGCCTTCATCCTCAAATTGCCGGTAAATCTGCCGGTATGTTTCTTTCATATCCTCCACAAGATACCGGCTCTTTAGTCTCCGGTATCCGTTTTTTCCCATGCCAATCCTCTTTTCTCTGTGGCATGCCAGATCTACCATCGCTGCCGCAATCTCCTCCACATTCATGATATGTGTAATGATCCCGGCATCCCCAAATGAATCGCCTTCCCCGTAGATCAGCCCCCTGCAGTTGCCTACATCCGTTGCAATCACCGGTTTTTTTGCCGCAAAACTCTCTAAGATCGTCAGTGGCTGTCCCTCACTGATGCTTGTGAGTATGGTCATATCCATCTTCCCAAGATATTCTGTCACATCGACTTTTCCGGTAAAGATCACATCCTCCACGCCAAGAAGATCCACCAGTTCAAAACATTCTTTGGCATATTCTTTTTCCTCATCGGATGGACCCATGATCCACAATGCGAGTTTTGGTGCCTCTTTCTTGGCATAAGCAAAGGCTCTTATCATCGTTTTGACATCCTTGATCGGCGCAATTCTTAACACCGCTCCGATATTGATGGTGTCATCTTCTTTTCTCTCTTCTTCAAGACATCTGACAAATCTCTGATCATCAATACCGTTCGGTGTGATCTTTATTTTTTCTGCCGGACATCCGAGTTCGATCTGAAGTTCCATGGCATGCTTGTAAAGACAGGTTACCTGATCTGCATACCGGTATGCGAGCAGGGACATTTTTTTAAACTGTTCGATCCAGATATTTTTATAGATACCGCCTACCCACTTTGCACGGATCAGCTCCTCCTCCCGCTCCCTGGTATAAATTCCATGCTCCGAAACCATTAGTCCGCATCCATATCTTTTTTTTGCCATGCTTCCGATCACTCCCGCATATCCGGTCGCAACACAGTGATAAAGATCCGCCTCGGGCAGTTCCATTTTCAAGGTCAGAAACAGTGGCAGATAAATGGAACGCATGGTCCAGAGGAAATCAGAAAAAACAACCTGTGGATATCTGAGCTGATAACATTCCCGCACAGCATTTAAAAAATCTTCTCCCATCAAAAGCGCGTTCAATGAAAAATTTTTCTTTTCAAACAACGTAAACAACGTATCCCACTCAACATTCCGGTTTAAAAGTAATGACCGCAGTGCCTCATATTCATTCTGACGCAGATGCAGTTTTTTATTTTTTTCCTGCTCTACCCAGTCATAATCTTCCAGATAAAGCTCATAAACTTCCGACACATTTTCCGGCAGTTCATAAACAAATTTTCCTCTGTATGAACGGTTTGCCACAATCGCAAGCACCACGAATTCTATGTCGGGAAAAGCTTTTATCATACTGTTGATCCAACTGGAAACGCCGCCCACCACATAAGGATAACATCCCTCTGCTACAATACATACTTTCATTTTCAATCCTCGTAATAAAACAATTGCTTTTCTTCTTCCTCACTCAACCGGATTTTTACCTCATCCTCTTCTGCACAGATCAGGTATACACCATCCTCCACTACAGAAAAACTTCCTCCCTGTATATCCTCTGCTTCGCGTGTTCCCGTATGCAGTAAAAACCACGCTTCCTTTTCTAATCCGTCAACATGCAGGGAAATCATATTATCTTCAGATTCTGCTGAATAAGAAAGTGCCAGAAATCTCCTTATCCTCTGATCGCTCTTTGAGATCGTTGTCTCATCAAATGCCGTAAACGGTTTCTGATAAGTACAGATATTAGACGCTGCTTCCTTCGAAAGGATCTCCCACGCATCATCCTTTTTCTCCGGATATGCTGCTGCAAGCAGATCCCATACCGTATTCGAATACCCCAATGCGGTCTGGATACATCTCTGTCTGAAATCATCCATAAATGTATGATTCACACCATCTCCGGTAGCACGCTGCAGTGTCACCTCTTCCCCTGCAAAGGAAACGATCGGTTCGTCGCTGGTCTGTGATTCCCTGGTTACAATCGTCCTTATTCCATCAAGTTCCTCACATTCCAAAGCATCCCCCAGTTCGTCTTCATTTTGCAGGTATAATGACTGAAAACAATAATCTGGTGCCTCTTTTTTCCAAAACGTTTCGTCTTTCTCCATTTTTTCCGACAACCCGGTTCCAGATACATTGCCGGATGAAAGTCCTGCCTCCCCGTATTCTTCTTTCAATAATTTCAGATAATATGCCACTTCTCCCTCCCGTGGCTCATTTTCATCTCCATAATCAAACTGCGGTGTCATCATACAGGTCAGTTTTGCATCGATCTTTCGTTCAATTGCGACCAGCGACGGCCAGATGATTTCTCGAAATAATGCCTTTTGTGACTGACTGTATATTTTTTCCATTTTATTTTCATTTTCCGACGCAAATCCAGGATAATTTGCAATCACAAGATTCTGTGCATTGATCACCGGGTAAATCTCAAACGAATACGATTCTGCCATCATTGCATCCAGAATGCCAATACCGGAATTATCCTTTAAATAATTTCCATTAATGCAAAACACACAGGCATTTTCCAGTCCGTTTCTCCATATAATGGCAGGCTGTCTTCCGCTGTCCGGCCGAACATCTGAGAGTATTCCGACCATATAACTTTTTGTGCCCTCCCCCGTCACATACCATGGAATTTTAAGATCCATATCCTGATTTTTCTCTTCTTCCTCATCTTTTGCCTGATAGATCACTTTCCCGCCGAGCAGAAATCCTTCAAACAAGTGTATGCCGTCAAGTGTCACTTCATTCTGTTCCACATATCGGATTCCAAGCAGCTTTCTCAAACGGTCGTTCTTCTCAATTTCCTCTGCATCCGGCAGTCCTGAAACTATAACATTTACTCCCTTTTCGGCTGCATCACTGACCGCCTTTATATTATCCCTGGTATTCAGACAGGTTCCATCTAAAACCAAAATATCCAGCAGCCTGCTGTCTTCCGACACGATACCATCAAAAGAGTCCGCTGTCTGAAATTCACGTTTGCTATATGTACACCACCATTTTACGGTATTCTTTACTGCCTCACTGTTTCCAATATACAGCACACCTGCTGTTTTCTGTATATTCTGCCCGGATGCCAGATACATATCCTGTTTTGTCAGTTCCGTTGTGGCACTTTCCTTGTATTCATTGATCCCATATTTACTTAATTTATCCTTCATCACACCCGTAAATTGAAACATAAACAGTAAAATAATTAACATGATCGTGATTGCAGCAAAATTTCTTCGGGATACCATCACATTTTCCTTTCCAAATCCATCTCATCCTGCAGCCATTATTTTTCCGTCAATTATATCCATAATCGATTGAAAAATCATATAAACTGTAGGTATTCTGTTCTACCACATAGCAGATAAAATCATCTGTTTCATAATACACCTGCATTTCTTTTCCATACAGTTCCATAAATGCCTGTGCCCAGTAATACATTCTTGACATTACGATCCATCGGTTTTCACCTTCATAAACCGAAATATCTCCTGCTGTTGGCAGCGGTTTTTTTGCTCCTTCTTCTGAAATGAGCTGTCCGCTTCCCTCATATGCCACGGTATAATCAAGTGGTATCTTCTCAATAAAGAAATATACGCGGTCTGTCGGCAGCGTCAGATTTCCATTGACCGCATCTCCTTCCATACTCCGTAAAAATGTAATTGTTTCCTCATGACGTGCATAATCTTCCATCATTCGCAGTTCATCATTCGCAGAACAGATTGTATATTTATACTTTTCGTTCTCCCGCTTTATATTTGCCAGACAGGTAATCGCCGCATTCGACTGCAGTGCCGTCAATATTGACGGTGTACGGATCTGATTTCCATTGACAAGTGTCGCAACAAGTGCCGCTGACGTCATCAGTGAAACAAGATTCATCCAGATATTCCGCTTAAAAAATCCAAAGACCAATGTTACCATACCGTCCATTCCAAGTCCTATCGCTACCGGTATCATATAAGCGACGTAGATACTGCACCGGCTTGCATCCATGATATGTGGCAGTCCAAAACGCCATGCAGAAAGAAACATCATCAAAAGCAGCAGACCAAATCCTGCGGACATCAGCATTGATCCATAATCATGTTTTCCAATGAGCGTAAACAATAGTCCACCGATCAGGCAGAATCCCTCGCACCCAAAAATAAACAACATCCATGGCACGCTTGCCTGAAGCATTACAACATTGTGCACTCCTGTCCACAGATAATCCAATCCGTTTTGGGTAATATCCGTAATCCGGAAACGTATCTTTTCCACCAGCATACCAAACCTTGTTGTTTTTACCTGCGTCCCTTCTGTCATCTGTGCATTTTCCACACCATTTTCTGACATTGTCTGATCCGTTATGCTCCCGGCAGTATCCGTACTTTCCGTCATGCTCTGATCCGTCACACTCTGTGTATTTGTATTTATTTCTTCCTTTTCACTGCCAGGGATATCTGCTTCATCTTCCTCCTCAGCACCCGTATTATTGCTGCCATTAATTACATTGAGTCCCCAGCCCAGCGATCCCTGTAAAGGCGTACCTTGTAAAAAGGCAATTCCCATCGGAAGCACTGCCAAGAAGATACTTAAAAGACCAGTCGCAAGAACCCTGAAAAAATACTCCTTTTTGAAAATACGCAACAGGTATCCTCCTGCAATACCGATACAAAACAACCCTGCTACCATAGTATCATAAAAATGTACGATCAGCGTAAGTCCAAATCCTGCAATAAATCCCATAAGATAACGGGTACTTTTGCATTTCCAGGTTTTTAATCCGGCAGCATTTCTTTCCTTGTTGCATTGATTCACTTCTATCTTCCGCTGTTTTAAAAAGGCATACATAAAATAAATGCCGGGCAGGATAAATATCATGCCAAATTCCTGAGGCAGCGAACTGTAATAACGCGAGTAAGTATTCCTGTTAAAAAATGCAGCAAGTACATAGACAAATACAGCTCCCCATGCGCAATACGATGTCCTGCAGCACGCTTTCAAAAATGCCAGAAGTGCATAATGGATATATAAGACCTGCACCACATAAAAAAGCCGGAGCAGCACATACGTTTCAATCCCTGTTACCGTATGGATATAATAAATTACGCAGTGGAATCCAAATGGATAAATTCCAGCTACAAACACATCATTCTGCCCCATCGCATTGATCCAGTAATTGTGTACCGGTATATCGGATGCACAATAACCGTATGTATTTATCATATTGGTTCCATACATTACCAGAACCGTTGCAGTAAATACAACAAACAGCACTCCATCTGCAAAATGCCTGATGATCAGCCCACACATTCTGCCACACAGTTTCTTAATTTTTCTGCCAATCCACTGTACAATCTCCAGAAGAAGTAATTTAATGCCAAGCGTCTCCCGGATCACATGGGATGTTCTGTTTCCTATGATATGTCCGATTTTTTTAGGTGAAACTCTTTTCGTATGTACCAAGGATATAACAACTGGAAGTGCACTGCCCAAAATCAGCGTAAATCTGCCTGAAATATGAAGCAGCTGAAGAAATAATACCAGATTGATCAGATAGAAATGACCTAATACGATATAAAAGAAAAACCGTACACTAAATATTTCATCTTTTAACCTGCGGTGCAGAAGCAGTGCCGGAACTGCGATAAAAAGTCCCGTATAAATTGTGAAAATGCTGATAAACTGTAACACAGTCAGGACTTTCATCGACACTGCCATCACCTCCTTTAGCTAAAAATACGAATTAATTCCAATGTTTCCCTGTCGATCACAATATCTGAATTTTTTAATTTTTCCAATTCATCAAAAAAATGTTTTTTGTTTCCCTCTGTAAAATAAAGTTTTAAATAACAGGTATAGGTAGATAATTCTGCCGGATAGAGTTCCCTGCTCTTATCGCACCAGTATTTCATGCGCTTAAAATCCTTTATCTTAAGAAGCAGAACGCAAAGTCCCTCAATATAGGAAGCCTGCAGTTTCTCCTGGTATTTTTCATCCAGAAAATTACATGCCTCCTCCATCATATCGATGTAGGTCTGCTGTTCCTTTTCATGAAACACCTCCTGGATCAATACCCCATGCATATACTCAATCAGGATACAGGCTGCTTCTGCCGCATCAACTCCCTCCTGTTTCATCTGAAGGTAAAGTTCCTGTGCACGCTTTCTGAAATCATTCAATGCATCCCTTAATACTGTAGCGGCATAATGTGATGTTTCCGTGTCCTCACTGTTTAACGCAAGCGAGATGGATGCCAGAGAATTCTGTACATCCCCACGGACCACATTCATGACCAGCGTTCTTAAACTGTCTTTGTCGCTGATCGCAAGTGCCTCCTCAATCGGTACTAAATTTCCTTCCCTTTCCTCATCTGCCCGAAGATGTGTCTTTACACGCTCCTTGCTGAAAATAACATCCTCAAGATCCACGTTCTGCCGGAAAAAAACCTTGTTAAACACCAGTCCCGCCAAAAAAAACAACGGTCCCACTACCGGGCAGAGAAACATCATGATCCCCTTCATCAGAATATCTGTATTTTTTTCTTTCTGCCTGATCCTGCTGTTTCCTATCACATATAAAACAGCAACAGCCGTATTGATCAGAAGAACGATACAAAATCTCTTTTCTGCAACCGTCATACAAATACATCCTCCTGTATCTGGCAGGACACACCCTCTTTTTCAAATCTTTCTTTTACCATGGTTGCATCTTTTGCACTGGTATTTGCAAGAAGCGCATACATTTTTCCACCTTCAAGTTCACCGACATAATCGCTTTGTCTAAGGAGTTTGATAAGCCTTTTCCCGACCTCATCACGGTCATTTTCCTTTGTATCCACGGAAAGCAGTGCACACTGTGTCAATCCTTTATCACGCGCATTTAAATACGCCTTTACAAGTGCTAAAAAGGCTTCCGGTTCTAATATATTCGTTCCTTTTATGTAACGCTGCTGCTCTAAGGCAGAAATATAACGGTTTGCACGCACCACCGCATTCTGAATCAGATAACCGATAACCGTCAGCATATTCGCCTGTCCTAACGTCATCCGCTCCCACGGAATTCCCCAGATCATCAGAATCAGCTGCATCTCATCTTCCGAATAAATGGCATTTGCCATAAGCGGATATCTTTCATCCATATTTTTATTAATATAAACTTTCTTCCCGGCAAGCACCGTATACATGGCATCCATCTCGCTGTAATTGATTGAATTACCGAGGCTGCGTGCTTTCTCCGATGTTGCAGAAAAAAGACGTGCATAGGAACGGTTTGCCACCGTATAGATTGCCACATCTTTGCTTCCCATCAGTTTTGCAAGTACTTCCGCCGCATAAAAAAGTACCTCACAGGGTTCATACTGCTCTAAACTGGATGTGATCTCATATAATTTTCCAAAACTGTCATTCTGGTTTACGATCTGGTTTGCGAGAATTTCTTTTACCCTGACATTGCTGACATTGATATCCGAAATATCATCTAACTGCTTGGTTAAGTATGATACTTCATGCCGCTGTTCCTCCCTCATTGCACGAAGCTGGTCTCTCAGATATCCCACTGCCAGACCTAAGATCAAAAGCTGTGCGATCCAGACATAGGTATTATAGTCAAGCATAACATCAAATCCGCTTCTGTGGTACATCTGCCGGAAACAGTACCCTGCCACGGCAAGCAATGCAGAAAATGTTGCCTGCTGCTGCCCGTATACAAGTGCAAACAACAGCACATACAGAAGATAAAAATCAATATTCTGAAAGTATTCACTTCCGACTGCACGGTTATTCAACATGAAAAACGGAATAAAACAAATCAGGTTTTCCATAAAAGGAATCAGATTCGTTATGATTTCCTTTGTCCTGCTGCCTAATCTTCGAAACAGATGTCCCTTTTTCTGCCCTGCATCTGTAAATTCAGATACATGTCTGCTGAAATAAGCCGCAATCTTTTCCACATCTGTTTCTGCATGATGAAGCACACGGCTTCCAAATTCTTCATCGTATCTTTTACCGGAAAGCATAACTTCCCGGTATTTTTTGTTTTCCTCTTCTACGATACTGACCTCATTCTCCATTCCTGCGGCAACAGCCTGGGCAAGCTCATACCGTGACATTTTCTCCCCGGAAGATAACTGATAGAGGGTATGTTTATGGTCCTTTGCCACCATTATCTGGTAGATAAACTCCACCGCATCCGCCTCATGCAGAAGCATTATTTTTTCATTCTGCGACGCAATGATCTCTCCGGTCTGGACTGCTTCGAGGCACATATCCGCACAGATCGTATCTGTATCCTCTTTCTTTCGTATTTCCCCATACAAATGATCGAGGCGGAGAATCACAACATCATTCCCCATCCTTGCATAATTTTTACAGATATCTTCTCCGATAGCGATCGCCTGGCCTTTCTTGCTGTATGCCCCGGTAGGATCATCCTCTGTCATAAACTGTGCGCTTCCACCGCCAAAAACACTCTCCGAAGAAAGATAGACAAACCTGCCTTTCTTTAAAGCGGTATAATTCATCAGTATATTCGTAAGTCCCGCTGCATAGGACGCCGCTGTGTTTTCCACCCTGTTCCAGGAAAAATTATGGTCATATGCCCCCAGAAAAACTACTACCTGTGGCATAATACTCTCTAATACCTCCCGCACACAGGCATCCTCATACGAAAAATGATACACTTCAAATACTTTCTTCAGGCTGTATCCCTTCTTTGGTTCTTCTGTCAGCACAAAGACCCTGTGTCCTTCCTTATTCAGTCTGTTGATCATAAGCCGCATAAAATTGCCGGCATTCCCAACTAGCAATATATTCATACCTGCTCCATTCTCAAATAATTCCCTGTTGTCTTAACTCCATCATAAACTGCCCTACGTCGCTTTGTGCGCAGGAGAATGACAATCCATATTCTTTTGCAAATGCCTGCGTGATCTCATCCTCAGACATTCCTGAAATATACGCACGATATATATATGCACCGCACTCGTTCAACATGAATGGCTTTTTATATTGTTCCCCCTGCTCCATATCCAAAAGCCAGTATGCCCCCGCTGCCTGGCGTAATTGATACCATTCTTTCATTGTAACTTATTTCCCCTCTTTTCGCCACTTTCGTTTTCTGTCAGGCAAAAAACTGTTCTGCCACAGTAATCTTTCCTATATATACGACCGGTCCTGTCATGAAAATTCTTCCATCCTTTTCAAATTCGATAAAAAGATCTCCACCGTGCATATGTACGGTCACTGCATCTTCGACTAATCCCAGACGGTGAGAAGCCGCTGCTGCCGCACAGGCTCCGGTGCCGGAAGCAAATGTATACCCCGCCCCACGTTCATAAATTTCAACCTGTATATTTTTTTCATCTACGATCTGACAAAGCTGCATATTGATACGGTTTGGAAAATATTTTGCATTTTCCACATATGGTCCTAAATGCAGTGCTTTCTCACGATCTACCCTCTCAAGCATAATAACACAATTTGGATTTCCCATGGATACACAGGTCGCATTATAAAAATTGTCGCAGAAAAATATCGATTCTCCTACAACTTCTCCCTCAAATCCAAGTGCCGGGATCTGTTCTGCCTCAAAGACCGCATATCCCATATCCACACGCATACAGCTTCCAGCATCATCCAAAAATGTTACCAGTGTTTCCCCCGCTTTCGTGGTCAGATAATATTGCCTTTCTTTTACATATCCGGCATCTTTTAAATATCTTGAAAAAATCCGGATGCCATTGCCGCTTTTTTCAGCTTCACTTCCATCCGGATTAAAAATTCGTACTTTAATTTTTTTATCTTCCATAACCGGTCCGTACAAAATTCCATCTGCACCGACACCAATATTGCGTCTACAAAGCTGCCTTATCAATCTCTCATTTAAAACTACATCATTTTTCTTCGGATCAAAGATCAGATAATCATTGCCAACTCCATGGTATTTGCGAAGTATGATCTCAGACATCTTGATTCCTCTTCCATTTTCCTTGTGATATCATATGCAGAATAACAGGAAATGGTTACTCTACTCCCCCATTTTCAAACAACTGGTGAATATGTTCCGCCTTCTCGTGGAGGATCTTGTCAATCTGATCTTTCGTCACTTCGTCTAAGTCTTTCTCCTGACCATATTTACCCGAATATGCGTTCGTTGCTTTATTGTAGTCTTCCTGCATATTTGGATCCATAGTCTGGTCTTGCGCATTTTCTGCCTCCGCAGTCTGCTTCTGCATCCCGGAATCAGCCTGCGTTCTCGGAATATAGTTCACATTCCAGTACTTGATAATACTTCTTGCGATACGTTCCCGTTCATTTCTCTTATCGATCATGTCTTTCATCATCACTGCACCACACTCTGTTCTGATTTTTGATACCTTTTTATTTTAGCACGAAACCCATTGGAAAAAAAGTTAATTTCTGAATAAAATTCATCCTTTTGAAGCATGCTCTTTATGGTAAAGATAAAATTCCGGAGGATAAACAGCATGGCTTCTTATAAAGTAGAAATCTGCGGCGTCAACACCGCAAAACTCCCCATTTTGAAAGAAGAGGAAAAAGATGCTCTGTTTGCACGGATCAAACAGGGAGATACCGCCGCCAGAGAAACTTATATCAAAGGCAATCTCAGGCTGGTATTAAGTGTCATCAAACGTTTTTCCGGCAATCACGAAAATGTAGATGATCTGTTTCAGATCGGCTGTATCGGCCTGATCAAGTCCATCGACAACTTCGATCCGACGATCGGGGTTAAGTTTTCCACTTACGCAGTTCCCATGATTATAGGTGAGATAAGACGTTACCTGCGCGACAATAACTCTATCCGCGTCAGCCGTTCCCTGCGCGACACTGCCTACAAGGCAATCCACACCAAAGAAATACTCTCAAAGACGGAAAACAAAGAGCCGACTCTCGACGAAATTGCCGCCGAATCCGGCATTTCTAAAGAGGACATCGTTTTCGCCCTCGATGCCATCCAGAGTCCTCTCAGTCTTTATGACCCGGTCTACACCGATGGCGGTGACACACTCTATGTCATGGACCAGATCAGTGACAAGAAAAACCGGGAAGAAAACTGGATTGAAGAGCTGTCCCTAAACGATGCTCTCGACCGGTTAAACGAACGTGAAAATTATATCTTAAAACTTCGCTTTTTTGAAGGAAAAACGCAGATGGAAGTGGCTGACGAGATCCATATCTCCCAGGCTCAGGTCAGCCGCTTAGAAAAATCTGCGTTAAAATCCATTCGTCATTATCTGTCGCTCTAACGATCCCATTTATTGCACAGAGCATTGATCTGATCTGCAAATTTGCCAAGTTCTTTGTTTGGCATTCCCTCACACTTATTGATAACCGTAAGAAGTCTCTGACCTGCAGCAAGCAGTCTTGCAAATACATTGCTCGATGCACGGCTCTTCTCTGTTATCTTCTTCTCTGCCCGTTCTCTGGATCCTTCGCGTACCTGCTCGCCGGTTGCAAGGTCAAATGCATCTCCCGGGAACGGCGCATAGGCCTCATACCCCAAAGTATCTTTCAAATGATCCGCGAACTGCTCCGTAACTTTGTCTTCCCCGTGTACCACAAATACTTTTTTCGGCTTATTTTCGAATGCTGCCGCCCATTTTGTCAGTTGTTCCACATCTGCGTGGCCGCTGATACCCGGCAGGTTCTCGATTCTTGCCGCAACCTCGATTGTCTCACCAAAGAGCCTTACCTCTTTTGCACCATTTAAGAGTGAAAAGCCAAGTGTTCCCGGCACCTGATATCCCACGAATAAGATCGTGGAATCTTTTCTCCACAGATTATGTTTCAAATGGTGGCGGATACGTCCCGCCTCACACATTCCGGATGCAGAGATAATAACTTTGGGATTATCATTAAAGTTGATCATTTTTGACTCATCACTTGTGATCGCCATTTTAAGTCCCGGAAATCCGATCGGATTAATCCCCTGCTGCACAAGTGCTCTCGCATCTTCGTCAAAACATTCTTCCACACTCTTGTTAAAAATGCTTGTCGCTTCAACCGCTAACGGACTGTCTATGTATACCTCAAAATTTTCAAATTCCGGCAGCAGATGCTCACTCTTGATCCTGCGGATAAAATAAAGCATCTCCTGTGTTCTGCCCACGGAAAATGCAGGAACGACCAGATTACCGCCGCGTTCATACAATGTTTCTTTGATCACTTTTGCCAGGGCGATCGCGAAATCCGGAGGTGTGTTGTGTTTTCTGTCACCATAGGTTGACTCCATGATCACATAATCGGCATCTTTGATGTATTCCGGATCTTTGATGAGCGGACGGTTACCTGGTCCGATATCACCGGAAAATGCCAGTTTTACCTCTGTACCATCATCATCCCTCACCCACATTTCAATGCTTGAGGATCCAAGCAGATGACCTGCATCTACAAAACGGATCTCAAGTCCGTCACAGACTTTGATCTTTTTCTGATAATCACACGGCACAAAATGGCTCAGTACGCTCATCGCATCATTCATATCATAAAGAGGCACCACTTCCGGTTTTCCGGCCCGTTTTGCCTTACGATTGCGCCATTCTGCCTCGAACATCTGGATATGTGCACTGTCTTTGAGCATAATGTTGCAGAGTTCATTGGTCGCTAAGGTACAGTATATTTTGCCGCGGAAACCATGATTGTATAAAAGCGGCAATAATCCGGAATGATCAATATGTGCATGCGTCACAAATACATAATCGATCATCGCTGCATTGACCGGAATCTCCTGATTTGTGTACAGATCCGGCCCCTGTTCCATACCACAGTCCACCAGTATATGCTTATCTCCAAAGGATAGATAATGACAACTGCCTGTTACCTCATGTGCTGCGCCTAAAAATTCCAATACCATATGAAGTCCCCCATTCTGTCTGCTTTTCTTTCATTATACTATTTTTCAGCTATATGCACAATATTTTTTCATATTTTATATATTTTTTAACTATTTTGTCATTTTACCAGACAAAAACAGAGAGACTTTACTCAAGACGCACGATTTCTTTTTTCAGTCTTCCCATGATCTTTTTTTCCAGTCTGGATATGTAGGACTGGGAAATACCAAGCATATCCGCAACCTCTTTCTGGGTTTTTTCCTCTCCATCGATGGAATTTAACCCAAACCGCAGTTCAATGATCATCCGTTCCCTGCCAGATAGTTTTCCAATCGCTGTCTTAAGCAGCCGATGTTCCACATCCGTTTCAATGTCGTGATAGATCACGTCCTCATCGGTTCCTAAGATATCCGAAAGTAACAGCTCATTTCCGTCCCAGTCCACGTTTAAAGGCTCATCAATAGACACTTCCATTCTCGTTTTGCTGTTTCGCCGCAGATACATCAGAATTTCATTTTCAATGCATCTCGAAGCGTAGGTCGCAAGTTTGATATTTTTCCCGGGATTAAATGTGTTGATTGCTTTGATCAGACCGATCGTACCGATAGAAATCAGATCCTCCACCCCGACGCCGGTATTATCAAATTTTTTTGCAATATACACCACAAGCCGCAAGTTATGTTCAATCAGCTGTTTTCTTGCAAGCTGTCCGCTCTCATCACTGGTAAGCATCTCTATGCATACCGCCTCATCTTCACCGGCAAGCGGCGGCGGAAGTACCTCTGCGCCTCCGATATAATGCACCTCATCCTTTTTCTTTCGAAAAATACCGGGAAATATCATCGTTCTTATCTTTGGTATCGCAAATTTTATGTACATTTTCAATTCCACCTTAATTCTTATTTTCTGTCTTGCCGCCCTGTGGCATAATGCTCGAAGCATTTAAGAGCATTTCATATTCCTTACCGTCAAACAGCATCTTATCTGCGGTTCCAATCGCTGCATGTGGGATTTTTACCGCACGTTTTCCCTGAAAAACAGTCATTTCATCCACATTTGTTACCGCGATCAGTCCATCCTTTTCCCCCAGTGACCGATATGGCACAAAACGAACCAGATCCTTTTCTTTTGTAAAGAATTTTTCCGCCACAGATCCCGATAGAATACTGATCTCCTGTCCTGTGTACGGATCCGTCAGCTGATTCCCGCTATCCCAGTATGCACGCAGTCTGATATGCCTTTCTCCTTTTTTTAACTCTGCAGGATATATATGATTTCCATAAACGCGCCTTTCACCAAAACAGATCACTGCCGTAACAACTACCGCTGCCGCAACAAGCATCTGTAAAATTTCATTTTGCGAAAATATATGCTGTTCTAAGAGCCACTCAAGCGCACCTCCCTGTATCACGCACATAAAATAGGTCACAACCCAGTTTTCTAAATAACTGCGTTTTCCTTCCCAGCCAAAACAAAAAAATACCATCCCTGTGTTTAAAACAAAATGTGCGATCAAAAAATACAGGATCCTGTTATTGATAAAGCACACCAGAAACAGATGAATCAGCGAAAACATCAGCGATACCGCAAACAGCCGCCCGGGATGTATCCTCCGTTTCAGCAGGCAGTTGCATCCAAGTATTGCCATATAGTCCATAAACAGATTTTCAAGCAGGAACACATCTGCATAAAATACATAGATCTCGTCTCACCCCTTTTCTCCAGACTCTTTCGTATCTTTACTGTTATTATAAAACAGTACAACTTTACTTTTTGTCAAAACAGGTACTCCAAATCCCGCAAATCATCCCTTATTTTCGACAAGCGTTGTTCTTTTCTATATATAAAAAGAGATTTATGTGTTTTCTCTTCAAACACATAAATCTCTTTTCAGATGTATAAACTGCTGCTGCAGCCCGCGTACTTTGCAGGCATATCTGTTGTTATGTTTTCTAATATTTTATCTCAGATATTATTTTCTTGAATTTTTAAGGAAATCCGGAATTTTAATATCCATTGGCTGTACTGTGCTCTCAGGCTGACGCGGTCTCTGAATACCAGAAAATGATGGTGCAGCCGTCTGTGTCTGCGTATGTGCCTGTACACTTGCACCAAGATTTGCCGCCTGTCTGTTGATGCCAGGTGTTCCAACCGGTCTTGTAACGTTTGTTGTATTTCCATAGCGGAGATCCGGCATAATCTTGCTCTTCGGTGCTGCCGCATTCTCAAGTCCTGTTGCGATAACTGTGATCGTAGCTTCATCTGTCATAGACTCATCATACTTCGCACCAAAAATAATGTTTGCATTATCACCTGCAAGATCCTGAACATAGCTTGCTGCATCGTTCGCATCCATCAGGGAAATATCACCGGAAATATTGATAATAACATGGGATGCACCATTGATCGTGGTCTCTAACAGCGGACTCGCAACTGCAAGTTTGACAGCTTCGATTGCTTTGTCATCTCCCTTGGCATTACCGATACCGATATGTGCCATACCCTTGTCCTTCATGACAGTGGAAACATCAGCAAAGTCAAGATTGATCAGTGCCGGCAGATTGATAAGGTCTGTAATTCCCTGAACAGCCTGCTGTAACACTTCATCTGCTTTCTTTAAGGCATCCGGCATGGTCGTACGTCTGTCAACGATCTCCAGAAGCTTATCATTCGGGATCACGATCAGTGTATCAACGCTCTCTTTTAAACGGTCAATACCGGAAAGTGCATTTAACATACGCTGTTTTGCTTCAAATTTGAATGGTTTTGTCACAACACCGACTGTTAAGATTCCCTGCTCTTTTGCAATCTTTGCAACAACCGGTGCTGCACCTGTTCCGGTTCCGCCACCCATACCACAGGTTACGAAAACCATATCCGCGCCCTTCACTGCTGCAGATAATTCTTCCATGCTTTCCTCAGCGGCTTTCTGACCGATTTCCGGCTGTGCTCCTGCTCCAAGTCCTTTTGTCAGCTTTTCACCGATCTGGATCAGTGTCGGTGCTTTACAGAGTGCCAACGCCTGTTTATCTGTATTTACTCCGATAAACTCGACTCCCCCGATACTCTCATCAATCATTCTATTTACAGCATTATTACCAGCTCCTCCTACTCCGATCACGATGATCTTTGCACTGGTATCCGCTTCTGTTGTCTTAATCTCCAGCAAGGTAGTTCCTCCTTCATTTAGCTTAAAAAATTACAGCTAAAAAACTCATATAATCTATAATATAATTTTTCTTACAATTAATCAACTGATTTTTCAAAAAAGATTACACTTTTTTTTACAAATCTGCACGGTCAAACACAATATCTGTCGTATCCGGCGTCCATGTCTCTAAATGCAGTATACCGGAGAGTCCCGACAACTGTGGCATAATTGCGGAAAGTCTCGCAATTTTCTGTGTCAGATAATCTTCTGAACCAACATTGACCGCAATCGTTCCGTAAGTGAGCTGTGGCTGCATTGCACTGTCATAGTGGATTTCTTCCGGTTCAAGTTCATATTTTTTCAGTAGTTGTGTCAGTGTCAACAGATTTCTCAGCAGTTTTGTATCCTCAAGCGGCAGTTTTTCGTATAAAACCACACTATCACAGGTAACTCCCGTGATCTTTGGCACTCCTTCGATTACATCCGACGAAGTTTCCACAACAAATCCGTCTTTATCAAAGTACGCATATTGTCCAAGCGTATCAATATAAAAACTGCCCAGAATACCTTTTTCTGTAACCGAAATCCGCAATGTATGCGGATCATCCAGCGAAATTTCCATCGTATCCACAAACGGTACTTCCCCGACATCCACAAACCGGTATTTCAGATCTACATACAGACTGTTCCACGAATAATCATCGTCCAGCACCATATTTTTGATCTGGTCGGCAGAATAAAGACTGTTTCCTTCCACAACTACATTCTGGACTGTAAATACCTTTACCACAATAAGTGCCGCAAGTGCAAACAACATCAGAACTACCAGAAAGATACAGATCCCGATTCTTCTTCTTTTTTTTCTTTTTCTCTGTTCTTTGATCCTCATAATCAGGCAACCTCTAATTTAATTCCCCTCGATACAGAAAGTGCCAGCCCCATCTCAGCCAGCAAAATCGATATGGATGTTCCTCCATAACTGATAAACGGCAGTGATACTCCCGTATTCGGTATTGTATTTGTTACAACCGCAATATTAAGCAGTACCTGAATGGACAAATGTGCCATAATACCAACTACGATCAATGCGCCATACAGATCGGATGCATTGTTTGCAATGATCATCAGACGCCAGATAATAAGCAGATACAAAAGTATCAGACAGACTGCACCAAAAAGTCCAAGTTCTTCACAGATAACCGAAAAGATCATATCATTTTGTGCCTCCGGGATAAATCCCAGTTTCTGCATGCTCTCTCCTAACCCTTTTCCGAAAAGGCCTCCCGAACCGATCGCATATAATCCCTGCAGCGTCTGATACCCTTTTTCATAATCCTCAGGGTGCAGCCAGATCATAACACGTTCCGCACGGTAAGACGCCAGCAGAATAAACAGAGCACCAAAAAGGCATACTCCTATTCCCATTAAAATAAACTGTAAATATTTCGGACTCGCAACAAATAACATACAGACAGCAATTCCAAGGATAATGATCGCCGTACTTAAGTTATTATACGCAACCACTGCCAAAACCGGTGAAATCAAAAGCATGATCTTAAGCAGACTCATAATTTCCCCAATGCGTTTAGGCGTTTTATAGATGATCGTCGCAAGGAAAATGATAACCGCAATTTTTGCGATCTCAGATGGCTGGAACTGGATCGGTCCGATCCTGAGCCATCTCGACTGTCCCTTTGCATTTGTTCCGACAAAAATGACCGCTGTACAAAGTACCAGCGCCACAAAATACGCAAGCGTTGAAAGCTGCATCCAGAACTTATATGGGATTCTTGAAATAAAAAGCATTGCCACTATTCCAAGTGCACTTGCATACATTTGTCTTTTTACATAATATGCTGCATCGTTAAATCTTGTTGAGCCATAGTAGGAACTGGTACTATATAACATAATCAGTCCGAAACATAACAAAAATATAATCAGAAATAACAGGCTGTAATCAAAATACCGGATCGATTTTTGTCTTTTTTCATTTTTCCGTCTTCTTGCCATAATTTTTCCTCATTTACACAAAACCTGTCTGATCAAGCCCCACAACCGTTTTATTCCGGCAGTTCCATGACATATTGCCGGAACAGTTCTCCCCGCTGTGTATAATCCTTAAAATCTCCCCAGCTCGCACATGCCGGTGAAAGCAATACTGCTTCCCCGGGCTTTGCCAGCCTATAACAGATATTTACCGCTTCATTTAATGTATCACAGCATACAATATTCTCAAAACCATGTTTCCTTGCGCAGACTGCGATCTTATCTTTTGTCTGTCCGATCAGTAATAGACATTTTACTTTCCCATCAAAGCTCTCAATCCACGCATCAAATTCAAGATTTTTATCATAACCGCCGCCGATCAGCAGTGTCTTACGATTCATTGAACCGATCCCGCGGATTGCCGCATCCGGATTTGTCGCCTTAGAATCGTTATAGTACAAAACACCATGCAGATCTCTCACAAACTCAATGCGGTGTTTTACACCCCAAAACTCTTTTAGTACACGCTGCACAACATCTATCGGTGCTCCCATACAAAGTGCAGTGCCGGAAGCCGCCATAACATTTTCATAATTATGTATGCCCAGAAGTTTTAATTCACCGACATCAATCAGGCGCTGCCGTTCTGTTTCTTTTCCAGCGATCCAGATCGTATTTTCCTGCAGATAAATTCCCTCTTCCAATGGTCTTTTACTGCTGAAAAACAAAACGTTTACTTTTAATGTTTCGGCAAATTTCCGAAGTATTTCATCCTCATAGTTGAGCACACAGGTATCTTCCTTTGTCTGACACTTTGTAATGCCCTCCTTTGCACGGATATACGCCTCCATCGTGTGATGTCTGTCAAGATGATCCGGCGTAATATTTAAAATTGCAGAAACAGACGGATGAAATGTTTCCATCGTTTCTAACTGGAAACTACTGATCTCTGTCACTGTGACGGTCTGCTCTGTGGTTTTCTCCACAATTGAAGTATAAGGAATACCAATATTTCCAGCCACAAAGACTTCCGGATAACATTTTTTTAAGATTTCTCCCACCAGTGTTGTCGTTGTTGTCTTACCATTTGTACCCGTGATCGCTGCAACGCGCCCTTTTTCAAACCGGTACGCAAGTTCCGCTTCTCCTACGACCGGCACTCCCGCAGCCTGTAATTTTAATATCGCCGGCGTATCAAGCGGTATTCCGGGACTTACCACTGCAAGTTCCATCGCCTGTACTGCCGCATCCGGCAGTTCTCCAATCCACAACGGGCAATCCGAAAATACAGGATATGTTTTTTCCCATGCACTGCGGTCGAATTTTTCATTTCCGTCAAACAGGCAGACCATACAGCCCATTTTCTTTAGTAACGCTCCGGCAGCAATCCCGCTTTTTCCAAGTCCTGCCACCAATACCTGTTTTCCTGTCAGATCCATGCATTACTCCATTCCATATATCTAATTCATGACAATAGAATGTTCGCGGAGCGTGCATTCTATTGTTTTCAGTCATAGACTTCTATCCACGGGTAAACCTGCAGCCACAGACTGCATGCCGTCTTTTACATCGCCAGTAAAGCAATCAGGCATAAGATTGCTGTCGTGATTGAAAATACCGCAACGACCCTTGTCTCTGACCATCCGCCAAGTTCAAAATGGTGATGGATCGGAGCCATACGGAAAATACGTTTTCCGCCTGTTTTCTTAAAATAAGTGACCTGAATGATAACAGACAGAACCTCCACGAGGTAAATCAGTCCAACGATCAGTATAAAAAGCGGCATCTGCATCATATATGCTGTCGACACTACAAAGCCACCCAGTGCCAGAGATCCGGTATCTCCCATAAAAACGCTTGCCGGATATACATTAAACAGTAAAAATCCAAGCAGTGCACCCACAACCGCACAGGTGATCGGCGCAATCCCTGCATTTGTTCCGATCGCTACAACGGAAAAGAAAGTCGCAACCATGATCGTAACACTCGATGCCAATCCATCCAGTCCGTCGGTAAAGTTTGTTCCGTTTACAGTGCCGACCACTGCAAAAAAGAGGACCGGGATTGCCAGCCATCCAAGGTCTAAATACTTTCCTCCGGAGAACGGAATCAGCATGGTAAGCGCCACACCGGAATATTTGACCATATATACAGCAAATACACCTGTGACAATGATCTGAAGAATCATCTTCTGCCACGCAAGCAGTCCGTCAGAGCGGCGCAATACTACTTTTAAATAATCATCCAAAAATCCGATCACACCAAATCCGACTGTCATAAAGAGGATCGGAATAATCTTCGGATAATCTTTTACATAAAACAGGGATGTTATGATGATACTTGCAAGAATCATAATTCCCCCCATCGTCGGTGTTCCATTTTTCTTTAAATGAGATTCAAGTTCTTTTCGTTCGGTCTGGCCTACCTTTAGTTTTCTCAGAAACTGAATCACTACAGGGCCTAACAGTGCACTGATCGCAAATGCGATAATTACTGGTATTACAATTTCATATGTCATATTATTTACACCTCATGTACTTTTTTAACAACACAATAGTATACGTCATTTTTCATCATTTCGCAAGATACGGTAAAATGTTTTCCATAATTTCTTTGGCAACAGGTGCCGCGATCTGACCACCATAATAAGTTCCTTTCGGATCGTTGATCACAACAAGCACCAGTACTTTCGGATCATCCGCCGGGGCAAACCCGAGAAACGACGAGATATATTTATGGTCACTTCTCGGAAGTGTCTGTGACGTAGCAGTTTTTCCACCGATGGAAACCCCTTCTATTTTTGCATTTTTTCCACTGCCATCGGAGACAACCCTCTCCAAAAGATATCGCATCGTTTCCGATGTTTCTTTTGTGCAGATATCATTTTTCGTCTCATACCGTAGCGTTTCCACTTCTTTTCCTCCTTCCCCGGTGATCTTTACTCCAAAATGCGGTGTGATACGGTGCCCTCCATTGATAATAGAAGAAACCGTGGTCACAAGCTGCATCGGTGTAATCTGAAATGACTGCCCAAACGATATAGTCGCAAGTTCTACCGGACCGACATTTTCTTTTTTATGCATGATCGTTGCAGCTTCGCCGGGCAGATCCACATTTGTTTTCGAGAGCAGTCCAAACTGGCTGAAATATTTATAAAAATTTTCAACTCCAAGTCTTTCTCCAAGCTCAATAAAAACAGGATTGCATGAGTTCATAATCCCCGTTTCAAATGTTTCCGCTCCATGCCCGGTTGTTTTTGCACACCGGATACGCCGATCCTCCACCAGCTTATATCCGGGACAGTAGAAATTATCTGTCAGTTTCACAACACCCTGTTCTAAAGCTGCTGCCGCTGTGATGATTTTAAATGTTGAACCTGGTTCATAAGTATCGCTGATACACTGGTTTCTCCACATCTGATTTAAAAGATCCTGTTTCTTCTCTGCCGGGACATTTACCTCTTCCGTCAGTGTAAACGGATCATTCAGATGAAATTCGGGATAATTTACCATCGCAAAAATTTCTCCATTTGACGGGTTCATCACAATCACAGACACATACTTTGCATCCTTTTTGATATAGGTTTTCTCAGCCGCCTGCTCACAATATAACTGGATGTTATGATCCATGGAGATGTTAAGGTCGTATCCATTGACCGGCTCAAGCCGCGTCTCACCGGCATTTTCAATCTCAATTCCCCGCGCATCGGTAAGCGTGAGTATTTTCCCGTTCGTTCCCTGAAGATAGGAATCATATTTTACTTCAAGTCCGACGATCCCCTGATTATCACCACCTGTAAATCCTAATACTTTCGATGCAAGTGTATCATACGGATAATATCTCTTATAATCTTCATCGACTTTGATCCCTGCAAGTTTGTATGCCCGTATCTTATCCCCTGTCTCTTTGGGCACGTTCGTCTTTACACGTTCGATGGAGCTTACCTTTTCCACTCTTTTTCGCACCGCCTCCTCCGACAGTCCAAGTTCTTTTACCAATGCTTTTACGACTGCCTCCTCATCTTCAATCTGGCTGTGTATAACCGATATGGTGCAGACTGATTTGTTCGTGGCAAGCACCATTCCGTTTGCATCTAAAATTTTTCCTCTTGCCGCCTTAATATCACGTTCCCTCTCATGGAGGTTCTGTGCTTTCTGTCCATAATATTCCGAACAGAACACCATAAGATACACCAGCCTCCCCATCAAAAATAAAAGTGCCAGGAACACGGCTGTAAACATCACCATGATTTTTTTACGATGAAATGTCTTACTTCTATAGAAAGGAAGTTCCTGCTGCATATATAAAAACCTCACAAAAGTTTTCATAGCATTTTATTCTTACTTTTGTGAGGTTATGTGTTTTGTTTTATACTTTTCCCTACTGCTGTCCTTCATCTGATCCCGGATCAATATCTTCGGCAGGCTGTTCCCCGGTATTTTCCGGCAGTTCATCCGTCGTATCCGGCACATCCAGACTCTCCTCGGCAGTAGAATTCGCAACATCCGCTGCCGTCACATCACCGACATCTCCTTCATCTTCCCCCTTGATTCCCCAGCCTTCATGAATACCGGTAGTATCTTCATCCCGGTATATATTCATATAAGGAAGAACTTCCTCTAAGATCTCTCTTACAATATTCTGTGCATAAGTACTGTGGAACTGTTCTGCGACATTCGGTTCATCCACAACACAGTAAATGACAAGCTGCGGATCCTCGACCGGCGCAAATCCAATAAATGAAACCAGATAGTTCACCCCGTCACGTCCCGCTTTCTGCGCAGTACCTGTTTTTCCTCCCATGGAATATCCATCCACTTTTGCAGTTACCGCAGTACCGCCTGTAACCGTAGAATACATATACTGTTTTAAAGCATCGCTCGTTGACTTCGATACAGTTTCCCTCAGAAGAGTCGGCGTCACTTCGCTGATCGTGTTTCCACTTTCATCTGTGATCCGTTTTACCACATGCGGCTGATAAAGGCTTCCCCCATTGACCAGGGAACAATACGCCGTTGCAAGCTGTATCATCGTCGTATTAAAATTCTGTCCAAACGCATTCGTTGCAAGATCGACCGGTCCCATATTATCCGCCGTATAGATCAAAGAGTCTGTTCGCGCTTCTCCCGGAAGGTCAATTCCTGTCCGCTGCCCAAATCCGAAGATCTGCTGATATTTTGTAAAAATATCACTTCCCAGACGGTAGGATATCTGCATCATCGCATCATTGCAGGAATTCATAAGCGTCTGTTCAAGCGTTTCCATTCCGTGTCCACTTCTGTTTACACAGTGAATATCATGTCCTCCCACATGCTCATATCCATCACAGTAAAAACTGTCTCCTGTTGAAACTTTTCCCGTTTCAAGTCCGGCTGCTACTGTAAACGGTTTTGCAGTAGATCCGGGCTCATAGGTATATGTGGTGCAGAAATTCTGCCAGAGCTGGTTTAATGCATCCATCTGTGCATCTTCATCCATCGCATCAATCTCCTCCTGCGTATAATACGCCGAAAGATCCCTCGGATTACTCAGATCATAATTGGGATAATTTGCCATGGCAAGAACATCCCCGTTATTCGGGTTCATGATCAACACACCAACATGACTCGCTCCCGGCTCATCCTCGCGGAAATTTCCGGTATAGGCCTCGTTAAAATCCGCAATTTTCTGTTCCACTACAGACTGGATATGAGAATCGATCGTAGATACCACCGTGTTACCGTTTTTTGCGGCCTTGATGGTTTTTTCAAAGTTATTATCTGTGTTTAAATACCCGTATTCCCTGCCATCCACACCGTTTAATGTCTCGTTGTAATACTGTTCGAGACCGTTCACTCCAACGTTACCGGAAGCCGTAAATCCTACAATAGAACTTCCCAGCGCACCATAAGGATACTCTCTCTGGTATTCTTTTTCAAACCAGACACCCTTGATGTCAGGATTCACCTTTTTTCCTTTTTCATCGACAGCCTCCTGCATCTCAACAAACGGCTGTATTTCCTCATAGGAAGCTTTTTTCTTTAATACAATATAGCGGCTGTCTTTCTGATCTTTTGCATAGCCATACAGTGTATTGCTGTCTAAGTCCTCAAAACAACTTGCAAGTGCCTGAATGGTAGGCTCAATATACTCATCTTTGCTTGTCATGACGGAACAGTCTAAAATGACATTATAAACGGCGATACTGGTTGCAAGTACCGTGCCCTTGCTGTCCACAATATCGCCTCTCTGATACGGAATGGTCTGACTGTCATATTCCTGCTGTGATAAAACAATTTTCTCATATTTATCACCACTGGTATATTCAATATACATAAGTCTTCCAATCAGGCCTGTCAGCAAAACTGCGATCGCACTGAACATAACGATCAGTTTTTTCTGCATGCGTTTTGGAAATTTCAACCATGGTTTTCTTCTTTTCTTTGCTGCCATCCTTACCCCTGCATTTCTTATGTCAGTATCTCTCTGCTATTTCTGCGGTATCTCACTGTACTGATTCATAAAATCATCATTGTCAACAGTATAATAGATAATCTGGGATTCTTTTGCGTATGACATTCCAAGCTCATTGAGTGCCTTTTCTCTGACACTGTCAAGATCTACAGACATACGGATTCTCTTATATGCCTCATCATTGTCCGCCTTTAAATCAGCGATCTGGCTTTCTAAGCTGCTGATCGTATTCATTCTTGCCGTCATATCAGACTGTATTTTTATGTAAGTACCTGCAAACACGCCAAACACTGTCACTGCCATTGTAAGGAATACCACATACCTCTTGCTCATCCGAAGCTGGCGTTCCTGATTTCTTCTTACCTGGCGTTTTCTTCTGCGCAGCTGTTCTTCCCGTTCTCTCTCTTCTCTTTCCCGTCTTTCTCTTCGGTAATCAGGCACTGCTTCCATGCGGCGCACTGTATTGCCATCCACATAGTAATTTCTTTCGGAAGCTCTCCTCTCTGTCTGATTCTTCATGTTAATTCCTCCCTGCTTTATCTTCTCTCAAACACCCGAAGTTTCGCACTCTTTGATCTCGAATTTTCTTCCAGTTCCTTCTCCGATGGAAGGATCGGTTTTCTTGTAATCACTTTTCCTTTTGACACTTTTCCACAAACACACACCGGGAAATCACTCGGGCAGGTACATGGATTCTCATTTCTCTTAAAATTAGATTTTACGATCCGGTCTTCTAATGAATGGAATGTGATAATACAGATTCTTCCACCCGGATTCAACAGATCGATCATCTCGTCTAAGTGATCACTGAGCACTTCAAGCTCATGGTTTAACTCGATGCGGATCGCCTGAAATGTACGCTTTGCCGGATGGCCCCCGGTCACCTGTACTTTCATTGGAATGGCTGCGCGTATAATATCTGTCAATTCTCCCGCTGTCTCGATCGTTTTCTTCTGTCGTTCTTTTACGATATGTTTTGCAATATTTTTTGCAAATTTATCTTCCCCGTAATCACGGATAATACGGTATAAGTCCATTTCACTGTAGCCATTGACGATATCTTTCGCTGTCTGGCTCTGTCTGTCATCCATACGCATATCAAGCGGTGCATCCGGTTCACGGTAGGTAAATCCACGTTCCGGTGTATCCAACTGAAAAGAAGAAACACCAAGATCAAGCACTATGCCATCTACCCCGTTCACTCCGATCGCATGCAGTTCTTCTTTCATATTGGCATAATTGCTGCGGATCAGTGTAGCTTTGTTTCCAAACTCTGCAAGGCGTTCGCCTGCCGCCTGAATCGCATCTGCATCCTGATCGATTCCGATCAGTTTTCCATTCTCTCCCAGACGCTTTAATATCTGGTAAGAATGTCCGCCACCGCCTAAGGTTCCGTCCACATAGATTCCATCCGGTCTGATATTTAAATTTTCAATTGTTTCATTCAATAATACAGAATAATGATGAAATTCCACTGCCCTCACCTCTAAATGCTAAATCCCAACTCTGCCATATGTTCTGCGATGCCATCCATCTCATCCTCGTCATAGGTATTTTCTAACCATCTGCCTTTATCCCAAATCTCCACACGGCTCAACACGCCGACTAAGACGACATCTTTTTGTAAATCAGCATACTCTCTTAAAACCGGAGGAAGTAAAATTCTTCCCTGCTTGTCCAGTTCTAATGCCGCTGCTCCTGCGAAGAAAAAACGTGAAAACTTTCTGGCGTCCTTAGAGGTCATGGAAATCCCCCGGAACTTTTCCTCGATGTTGTGCCATTCTTCTTTCGTATACACAAACAGGCATCCATCCAATCCCTTTGTCACTACAAATTCATCGCCAAGCTGTTCTCTGAACTTTGCAGGGATAATCAGTCTGCCTTTTGGATCCACTGTGTGATTGTATTCTCCCATGAACATAACACAAACACCTGCCTTTCAGTGGAACTAAAATCCGAAAGATCTGATCTTCCACCAAACAGGATCTCATCTACCACTTCACACCATTTTGTACCACTTTCCTCCACATTTATATACATCTTAAACCACTCTTAAGAAAAAATCAAGAATTTCCTTGATTTTCCAACGGCTTTTTGCGGTAATGTTACTAATTTGTTGCACAAAAAAAGAACGGTAGTACCTTTGTCCTATCGTTCTTAAAATAATATTTTTCCTGTTCGCCTGTCTGTCAGCTCATCTGTACCTGCTGTTTTCTCTCTAAGTATTCTTCGATCAGTTTATCCAGTTCCGTACTCTTTCGATAGTATTCCTCGAATTCATCGTTCTGTAAAAATGATTCATTGAGTTCTGACCGGACAGACTCAATTTCTCTTTGAATTTCTTCGATTCTGTTCATATGAATCCTCCTTGACTGCCAAGATTCCTATGCCACTTTCATCGCGTTGCTGGCGTTTTATAGTACTTATGATACTGTTTTCGTTGATATTTACATATTACTCCTAAATCATGCAAAAATCAATCAAAACAGCATGCCACTTCTCACCATTTTTCGACACCAGATGCCATGTTTTCCCTTATTATGAGTGTTTCAGACGGTGATTTTCGCTCTTTCTCGCAAGAACTTCTATCATTCCCTCAATTGCCCTGCGATTTACCTCAACAATATGCGCGATATCATCTGCGACATCATGTTTTCGTTCAATATAATCATCATGCGCTTTCTGGATATAATCGCAGAGTGCTTTCGCATCCACAAAATGTCCGCCGGAAATATGCTGCTTCTCAGCCTCTCCGCTTTTGATATAGGATCTTAAATCGCGTTTCAGTCTTTCCTCATAGGAGCAGTGATCCTTAAATCCTCCCGGATATATTTTGTTGTGTGGAAATGTAAAATAATCTGCCAGATAATGACTGACCTGTCCTAAATCTCTATAGTATTTTCTGTTCTTTTTATTCATGACCTTCTGCCCTTCCGACAGCCGGGCAATATGTTTTTTTACATAAGGAAAGGTTCCATTGATCTCATGTCTTTTGTAAATAAAAGAAGGCTTGATATCCGGAAGAACGCTTCCGATATAAAATGAAAACCTGTGTTTTTTTAACTCTTTGTCATCCAGACTGTTTACGATATATCTTGCAAGCGAAATATGAGATTTTTTTCTCATTCTAAAAGCCTCCCATTCCTATGCATTCCTGACACTCAGAAATGTATTCTATGACTTATTTCCTATTCGCATTATAAGTCTCATCTAACCAAAATACAAGTTAAGATTTCCTGAATTTTTTCTGTGCATTTTATGTCAGATTTCTAAAGATTCCGCTATAAGAAAAACCGGAGACTTCTATACAAAATCTCCGGTTTTACCGTCCTTGTTACCGCTGGCTCAAAAACTTCTTAGCCGCAGCAGAAACTTGCGCATTCCGTTTCTCTGCAGTTGCAGGCATTACCACCCGCGATACCGATATGGTCTGCGCTGCATTTCTCTTCCTTATTAAAGACACAGTTCGCAGCACAACATGCCACTTCAATATTTTTCGGTGCATCTCCCGTTACGTTTTTTGCGCATCGGTCCCCACGTTCCGCAAAACTTCCGCAGCAGGTATCTTCACTTTCTTTTGCGTCTTCTCCTTCCACCTTGATATTACCTTTGTGGCAGCAGTTTGCCTCGTTGTACATACAGCCTGTTACCGAACAATCCAGAATTGTCATTTTTTCTCCTTTTCTCCCTCATGAAAAAGGGGACAGTCCTTCGTATTTTTATCATTTCTTCCGTAATGATCTGACTGTCTTGTATTATTCTCTCTCCCTTTGTCTGATTTATGCTTTGAAACAGCGTTTACAGGTTTTCTTTTTATGACAATATCTGGTTTTTATGACAATTTTTATTCTGTATCCTCGTCATCCCAGTCCCAGTCATTTTCTCCATTGTTGGTAATATAAGTCGTACCGTTACCACAGCCATATTTTGCATTTTTGCGCGGTGAGATCAGCATCCCGATGATCACGCCGGAAAGCGCTGCGATCGCAACGATCAAAGTTCCATCCAGTTTTGTGACAGAAACAGTTTCCGTCATATCCGCAAAAAATTCTTTTATTTTTTTCATAATGATAATTTCTCCTTTCAGATACATAAAAATCCCTGTGTTCTGATATCATTCAAAACACCGGGATTTTGTTTTACTTATTTATTCATGCAGCAGTATTTATATTTTTTACCGGATCCACATGGGCATGGATCGTTACGTCCGATTTTCTTTCCGACAATAACAGTTCCGGACTTCTTCTGCTCTAAGTACAGTCTTCTCTTTGTTTCGCCATCGAAGATCTCATTCCACTGTGGAAGCTCATACAGCCAGTCAGCCTTAGCATCTACCATGTTTTTGTATAATTTTTCTTTGTCAAATGCAAGGCTTACTTTTGTATCCTCCTCCATGGTATCGATTGGATTCGGCTCTACTAAGCTGTCATTGATTCCATCCAGAAAACCTGTCATCTCCATGACGCTCAGATTATATTTATCAGCAAGCTCTTTTACCGTTCCCTCGACCTTCTCATCCGGGTTTGTAAGAAGCTTCTCATATACGCCTTTTTCCAAAAGGAAATATCTCTGCCAGAATCTCTGTAATTCCCCTCTGTCTGTTTTCTCATTATAGGCAATTTTCTGCCACTGTTCTAATAATGCCATAGTCTGTTTCCTCGTTTTCTATGTGAATTGTGGTTGCATTTAACATGCACATATTATTATAGCAAATATCTGCTGTTTTTGCAATTCATTAATTCACGATGCAGGGATTTCGCTTTTAACTTTTTTATCTATGCATTTTTATAAATAATCCAGTTATCAGCATTCCATCTGCGGTTACCCTTCGTTCCTGGTCAATACGCGCAAAATTCCCCCTGCTTTTTCCCTATATATTTTTTCTGCTGATTTTCTATCCGCCTATCGCTCCTTCCCGGAATACCCGGTTACGTTTTATGATATCAATCATTTCTTCATGTATGCTGCGTATTTCATCCGGGTTTATTCTGGAGAGAAGGTCGCGGACTGCATCAACTTTTGGAATCCTTCCACTGATACAGTTTTTCAGTCTTTTCGACATGCTTTCAGGGGCTTTTATTTTTTTAAGTGAAATCTCTGTTCACGATGTTTGCATCTTGACTCTTCCGTCACTTTCGGCTAGGATAATCTTAATATATTTCCGGCATTTTGCGAACAATATGCCGATAAGTACACTAAAAACTGGAGGGTTGGATTTGAAAAAAATAAAACGTATTCTTGCCATTCTTGGCGCAATTATCTTAGCCGGTCTTTATATTTCCACCATCGTCTGTGCACTCTCTTCCAATGAGAACTATATGGATATGCTGATGGCCTCTGTTTATGCAACCGTGATCATCCCGGTGCTGATCTGGGCATATTCTTTTGTATATAAGATGGTCAAGAAAAATCATGAGCAGAAGGAAGATTAATTTTCCTCTGCTCATTTTTTTATCGCTCTTCTAACGGCACATATGCTTTCTCCGGCATGATGCTCCGGTATGCAGGACGAATGATTTTATCCATATTTACCAGCTCTTCCATGCGGTGCGCGCTCCATCCGACAATACGGGCGATCGCAAAGATCGGGGTATAAAGCTCTAACGGGATGTCTAACATACTGTATACAAATCCACTGTAAAAGTCCACATTGGCTGAAACCCCCTTATAGATATGGCGTTTTTCCGCGATCACTTCCGGTGCAAGATTTTCTACCATACTGTATAATGCAAAATCTTTTTCTCTTCCCTTCGCCACCGCGAGCCTTTCCACAAAGCTTTTGAATACGCGCGCTCTTGGATCGGAAAGAGAATAAACGGCATGACCCATACCATAGATCAGGCCTTTGCGGTCAAATGCCTGTTTGTCGACAAGCTGTTCCAAATAGTTTTTAACTTCGTCTCTGTCTCCCCAGTCCTTCACATGATTTCTCATATCATCCATCATTTCCACTACTTTGATATTGGCGCCGCCGTGCTTTGGTCCTTTTAAGGAAGAAAGTGCCGCTGCCATGACAGAGTATGTATCGGATCCGGATGAGGTCACAACCCTTGTTGTAAACGTAGAGTTATTTCCACCACCGTGTTCCATATGAAGTACCAGCGCAATGTCAAGCACGCGCGCTTCCAGTTCCGTGTACGCCTTATCCGGGCGAAGCATAAGGAGCAGATTCTCTGCTGCGGACAATCCCTCCTGCGGACGGTGGATATAAAGGCTGTCATCACAGATATAATGGTTGTATGCATGGTAACCGTACACCGCAAGCATCGGGAATACACTGATCAGCTTGATGCACTGTTCTAACTGCGTATGCAGCTCCTGGTCAGCGATCGTCTCATCATAGGAAGCAAGTGTCAGCACGCTTCTCGTCAGCGAATTCATGATATCCTTGCTCGGTGCTTTCATAATGACATCTCTGGTAAAGTTTGTCGGAAGCTGTCTGCACTCTTCTAACATGCTCTTAAATGCCCCTAATTTTGCAGCATCCGGCAGTTCACCAAACAAGAGCAGGTATGCCACTTCCTCGAATCCAAAACGTTTTCCCTCAAATCCATGGATCAGGTCGATCACATTGTAACCGCGGTACCAGAGCTGTCCGTCACACGGAACCTTTTTCCCATCCTCCGTTTTAAACGCATCGATCCTTGAAATATTGCTGATCCCCGCAAGCACACCGGTTCCATCCACATCTCTCAAACCACGTTTTACACCGAACTCCTTAAACAACTCCGGCGGGATTCTGTCATTACGTTCACATATTGTCATCAGTTCTTCCGTTTCTTTTCCAAAATCTCCATATTGGTTCATGTCCCATCCTCCTGTTCTGCCTGAATATTCTTCATGATCTTGCCCATTACCCGCTTTAAGCAGCTTCGTTCTTCTTCTGTCACGCCCGCAAACAGACGCTCTAAAATATCTGCCCGGATCTGTTCAAACTCTTCCAGCACAGGTTTTGCCTTACCAGTCATACGAATGTGTATTTTCCTGTGATCCGCCTCATCAGCAACCAGCTCAATATATCCATGCTGTTTTAAATTGTCCACCGATTTTGAAATATGGGCCTTGGACAAATGCTGTATCTCGATCAGATCCTTTGCGGTATCCTTCTGTTTCTCATGGGAAATCAGATAAAGGATATCCAGCTCCACATGGCGCAGTCCATAGGTCTCCATCAGCCGTTCACATGCCTGCTCGATCACTTTTCTCATCTGCTGGTTGGTTCCAAATATTTCATACTCACTGTACATCATCCCTGCTCCACATTCTTTTTTCTTCCGGTAAATAACTTTTTATTTCCTGCTTTGCGGTTCGAATTAGTTCGTTAATGAACTTTCTTACATTCATGTTACCTCTTTTTTCCAAAAGTGTCAAATTAAAAATTTATGAACTTAAAATACCGGACTGCACATATACAATCCGGTATTTTCATCTCTGTGATTCAGATTTGTCATTTCACTCTCTTACTTCGTTTCCGTTTCCTCTGTTTCAACGGCCTCTGTTTCATTCGGCACCACGGTCGCTGTCTCCGTTTCATCCACGGCCTCCGATGGCTCTTCTGCCTCAGTTTCCGTATCATCTGCTTTTGCGGTCAGATCTTCGACGCTCTTATCAAATCCGGTCGCTGGCGCGCTGTCCACAACATATATGGTATCACTGTCGCCCGTTTTCAGATAATACTCATTCGTGATCTCATTCTGGCTGCCAATGTAGATCGTCGTTAGCCCGGAATCCGTTTTTAACGTAACCGTATTAGCAGGATCATCCAGCCCAAAGTCCGCCAGGTCATCATACTCTGTAACCTCGTCTGATGCCGTGATCGCTGATGCCTTATTTAAAAGTGTCTCCAAAGCGCTCTCATCAATATCAACCGACTGATCCCCGTCATAGGTCCACTCTGTTCCATTTTTTGTAAAGGAAAGTGTTGTTCCATCCAGCACATAAGAAAACTGTGTGATATCAGAGACCTCAAGATCCGTCACCTGGATCTTTTCCGCCTCTTCTTTGGCATTTTCCTTTTCTTCCTGTTTTTTACTGTAAAAATGGACGCCTATATACGCAAGGATCAGCAGGATCAGCAAAATGACCAGAACGATCATCTGTTTTTTCTGTTTCTGCATTATTTTTTCCTCCTTACTGCCCAGATCACAACTCCGATAATAATCAGTACAACCGGTATAAAAATACTTGCTGCCAGTCCACCAATAATTGTAGAAATTGAAGTGATCGTGATCGTGCTCATCTTATAGTCTTTTACCGGAATAACGCTGGTATTATCATCCTCCCCGCTGGTCAGATTCGTCATGATATCAGTAAACATCGATACGTTGCTTCCCGATACGATCTGGTCTGTGGAATCCGTAAATAACTCCATAGAACCTGCCACAACGACCTGGGATGATGTATCATTTTCTGTCTTTGCCGCCGCAAGTGCGATCGTAAATGGTCCTTCAATATCTCCGTCTTCTTTTTCAGATGTTGCTGCATTATCTGCATCAATCTTTGATACCGCCTTATCGGTTGTCTGCAGCAATGCGGTATATGTCACATCATCGGAAGACCCGTCATAACTGAACGCTTCGCTGTACGGTGCAAAAATATATTTTCCGCTGACAGAAGAGGTGTAATCGCTGCTCTCTACTTCCGGAAGCAGATAGTATGGAATGTTATTGTAATAGTAGGAACTGTCGTTCTCCATGACAATACCATCCACACGCTCAATGCCGTATGCTTTTAAAATACTTTCAAAGTTCGTCAGATCCTTGTACTGGAAATTGGTCGTGATCAGCGCTTTTCCGCCTTTTTCCAGATAATCGGTCACTTTCTTTGCATCATCTGCGGAGAAATCCGAAGTCGGTGCGTTGATAATGATTGCTGATGCATCATCCGGCACAGCCTCCTCTTTTAACAATGTCAGCTCCGTGAGTGTCATATTCGCCTTCTCGATTGCTTCCGAAAATCCGCCGGAAAGCGAAGTTTCCCCGTGTCCTGTGATCTCATAGACAACCGGCAGCTCGCTCGAATCTTTGGTCACATACTGGAGTGCACTTGTGATCTGTCCCTCGGCATCATATCCATCAAGGCTTCTTGAATAGGAAGAATAATCATAGGAGTACTCATAAATATCGTTATAATCGATCACTCTGGAGCGTGCATCACTCGCAACAATCAGACTGTTCGAAGTAGGTGCATCCGTCGTATACTTCTGGAAAAATGTCGGATTGGTCGACGGATTAACATAGCTTACTTTTACATGACCGGACAGATCCTCATATCGCTGTAATGTCTCTGAAAGCGTACTGTCCGCATTTTTCTCTGCTGCAAGCACATAAATATTGACATCCTGATCCAGTGTCTTTAAGTAATCTTTTGTCGTATCCGTGATGGAGTACAACTTTGTGGATGTCGCATCGATTGCTGTGACCGTGGACGGCAGCTCATTTGCCACCAGGTTCACAACAACCGCAATGGCAAAGGCGACAACGATCATTCCGATGGAAAACGCCCCCGGAGCGATCTTTTTGGTGCTAACCGAATATCTGCGTTTCTGGATCAGCTGGCAGCTCAAAAACAGGCAGATTCCGATCACCGACAGAAAATAGATCACGCCTGTGAGGTCTAAGCAGCCATTCATAAATTTATCCAACGGTGTGTACAAATCATATGCGTTTAATATTTTTGTCAGAAGATTACCGCTCTGTGAGATCATGCTGGTAATACTCGACATCATGTAACCAAGAAACAGTGCTGCAAATCCAAGCACTGCTGCGATAACCTGACTTTCCGTTACCACTGACATCAGCATACCGATCGCAATACATGCGCAGCCATACAGCCAGAATCCCAAAACCGCCACATAGCTTTCTCCTAGCGGCACAGAACCATAAATGGATAAAAATAACGGTGTCAGCGCAACAACGATCATTGCAATGGAGAAAACTCCGACCATGGCAAGATATTTGCCAAACACGATCTTTCCAAGCGGAACCGGGGAAGTTAACATCAGCTGATCTGTCTTTGTATGCCGTTCCTCCGCAAAGCTCCGCATGGTAAGTACCGGTACCGCAATCATCACAATAAATGAAACTGCGGAAAGCGAATACGAAACATAAGGCGAACCGGACCTTAAGTTATAAGCATAAAAATACAATCCATATAAAGCGAGTACTGCTGCAATAAAAAGCCATCCCACCACAGTCTGGAAATAGGATCTGATCTCACGTTTAAAAATTGCAAACATTATTTTGTTCCTCCTTCCTGTGATGTGAGTTCAAGGAATACATCCTCTAAGGACTTCGATGCTGCCTTCATCTCTAAGATCGGCATATGGTGTTCCACGCAGGTGTGATAAATCGCCTCGCGTACATCCGCATCTTTTTTTGCCGTCACAAGAAGCTGTACCGCGCCATCCTCTTTCGACTCTGTTTTTTCACACCGCTCCACCTGTGCGATCTCACGGATCGCTGTTTCCGCAGTATCTTCCTCTGCTTTCACTAGCAGCTCGATCTCCTGTGCACCGGTCATCCGCTCTAACAGATTCTCCGTGGAATCACTGGCAACGAGTTTTCCGTGCGAAATAATAAATACATGATCACAGACAGCAGAGATTTCAGACAAAATATGGGAACTTAGTATGATCGTATGTTTCTTTCCAAGTTCCTTGATGAGATCCCTGATCTCTATGATCTGTTTCGGATCCAATCCTACGGTCGGCTCATCTAAGATCAGTATTTCCGGATATCCAAGTACTGCCTGCGCAAAACCGACTCTCTGGCGGTAACCTTTTGACAGGTTACGGATCAGTCTTCCCGATACTTCCTCTGTTTTTGTAATTTTCATGGCTTCCTTCACATATCCTGCCCGCAGGCTTTTCTCTAACTTCTTTAATTCAGCCACAAAATCCAGATATTCTTTTACCGTCATATCCATATAAAGAGGCGGCAGTTCCGGCAGATACCCCACACACTTTTTTGCTTCCTCCGGCTGTTTTAACACATCAAATCCGTTGATCTTTACCTCACCAGATGTCGCTGCAAGGTAGCCGGTAATAATGTTCATCGTTGTTGATTTTCCGGCTCCGTTCGGGCCCAGAAAACCATAGATTTTACCCGGCTCTACCGTGAGCGACAGATCATCAACAGCAACATGACTGCCATATTTTTTTACCAGATGATTGATCTCAATCACGTTTCTCTCCTCCTTATTTCATTCTCAATATATGCCACTATCCGCACTTATCGTGTGACCAGTAACCAAATTATTACTTTATAAGAGTAACGTGTAATTGTGTTTAAAGGAGGATGAATCTGTGATAAAAGTGTGAACATATACAATAGAATGCACACCCTGCGAGCATTCTATTGTCATGAATAATAGAATGCACACTCTGCGAGCATTCTATTATCATAAATAAAAGCAGCCTCCACATCCGTGAAAGCTGCTCTTATCCTGTATCTCTTCCTGTGATACGATTTTATGCAGTCATGTACCATTTCCTACATAACACCATATGTTTTTAATTTTTCCAAAGCATCCTGATACGTCGTAAACAACACGGTATGAATACCCTGTGTTTCCGCTGCTTCGATATTTTCCCTGCGGTCATCTAAAAATACACATTCATCTGCCACAAGGTTAAATTTGTCTAACAGTGTCCGATAGATCTCCGGTTCCGGCTTGATCTGATGAACTTCAAAGGAAAATACCTGTCCGTCCACATCCGAAAGAAATGAAAGAGCTTCCGCTGTATGTTCATAAGTCCATTTTCCGTAATTGGAAAGGATATACACATGGTAACCTTTCTGTTTCAGCTCCCGGATCCATGCGCGCGAATAATCGTACTGATAAATTGCCCGTGCAACATTTTCCCAGAACAGGCGGATCTCTTTTTCATATTCCGGTGCATTTTGGACAAATACAGCAAGCTGCTCCTCTGCATCCAGAACACTGCGGTCTGATTCATTCCAGGCATCAGAGTAAACGGTCGCATTTCCAACCGCCTCCTCTGTCTTTTCATCAAAACCTAACTCCTGAAACGCCGCATGCGGATCCCAGTTGACTAACACCATTCCTACGTCAAAAATAATATTTTTTATCATATCGGATAGTCCTTTTTCCTATTTGGTACGGTAAATGATATCGTCTCTTCCCGGTCCGTTTGAAACCATTGTGATCGGGTAGCCGATCTGTTCCTCGATGAACTCTACATATTTTCTGCAGTTTTCCGGAAGATCCTCATATTTCTTGATTCCACGGATATCACATTTCCATCCCGGAAGGTTCTTTAATACCGGTTTTGCTTTCTCTAATTTTGCTGTGGTCGGGAAATCTGTTGTCACTTCACCGTCGATCTCATATCCAACACATACCGGGATCTCATCTAAGTAGCCAAGTACATCGAGTACGGTAAATGCAACATCTGTGGTTCCCTGCAGACGGCAGCCATATTTACTTGCTACACAGTCGAACCATCCCATACGTCTCGGGCGTCCTGTGGTTGCACCGAACTCACCGCCGTCACCACCGCGTCTTCTGAGTTCATCTGCCTCATCACCGAAGATCTCGCTGACAAATGCACCTGCTCCGACTGCGGAAGAGTATGCTTTACATACAGTCACGATCTGTTTGATCTCATATGGCGGGATACCTGCACCGATTGCACCATACGCTGCCAGTGTAGAGGAAGATGTAACCATCGGATAGATTCCGTGATCCGGATCTTTTAAAGTTCCAAGCTGTCCCTCTAATAAAATAGTCTTTCCTTCTTTGATTGCCTGATCCAGATAAGAAGAAACATCACATACATAAGGTGCGATGGTATCGCGGTACTCATGTAATGTCTCTAATAATTCATCCGGGTTGATCAGTGGTTTATGATATAAATGCTCTAAGAGTACATTCTTTGTCTCTGCAATACGGACAACTTTTTCTTTTAACAGCTCCTCGTCAAATAACTCGCTGACCTGGAAACCGATCTTTGCGTATTTATCAGAGTAAAATGGTGCGATACCTGACTTTGTGGAACCGAAAGATTTTCCGCCTAAACGCTCCTCCTCATACTGGTCAAACAGAATGTGGTAAGGCATAACCATCTGTGCACGGTCTGAAACTAAAATCTTTGGCTTCGGAACGCCTCGCTCCACGATAGACTGGATCTCTTTCATAAGTACCGGAATATTTAAAGCGACACCATTGCCGATCACGCTTGTGGTGTGTCCGTAAAATACACCTGACGGTAATGTGTGAAGTGCAAACTTTCCGTAATCATTTACGATCGTATGACCTGCATTTGCACCACCCTGGAAACGTACGATAATATCTGCTTCCTTCGCAAGCATATCTGTGATCTTTCCTTTTCCTTCATCGCCCCAGTTGGCTCCAACGACTGCTTTTACCATTTGAATATCCTCCTAGTTTCTCTATGCTATTCCTGTTTACTTACTAATTATACATGATGTTTCTCTATAAGTAAAATTAATATTCTTTATATCTGATATAATCATTCATTATGTGAATTTATAAAAGTCCTTTTAAAAGCTTTGCCGCAGCCGCAGACATCGGGATCCTCTCATTTAATACGATACAGAATTTTCGTGCCGGAATTTCTTTTTCAAACTGCAGCTTAAAAAGCCTGCCATCCTCCTCATACTCTTTTGCAAACTCTTCCATCACACTTGCGATCCCAAGATTGCGGAGCGCAAACTGAATCAGCATATCACTGGTGGCAAGTTCAAATTCCGGGGACACCGTCACACCTTCTTCTTCTAAAAATGCCTCCACATAATGTCTCGTCGAGGTGCTTCCCTCTAAACACATCAGCGGATATTCCGAAAGTTCTTTGTATTGCATCTTTCTCCCACAGAGCTCTTTGTATTTTTTCCCTGCCACAAAAACGTCGCGGATCTCTTTGACCGGGATGATCTTAAGCCATCCCTGCGGCTCCACCGGAGAGCTCACGATTCCAAAATCAATCCTGCCATCCGCAAGATGCTGTAAAGTTTCCGGTGTTGGCGCATTGGTCACGGTCACGCGGATATTGGGATATTTTTCATGAAACCGCTCTAAATATGGAAGCAGATAATATTTTAATGTCATATCACTTGCACCGATGCAGATTTCTCCCTTTTCAAGGTTTAGCATCTCAAGAAGTCTTTTTTCTCCGGAAAGAATCGCCTCATAGCCGCGTTCCACATAGGAAAAAAGCATCTCACCCTCCTTGGTCAGACGTACTCCCTTTGCCGTTCTTACAAACAATGCACAGCCAAGATCCTTCTCTAAATGCTTGATCGCCTGGCTGACTGCCGGCTGTGAGATTGACAGTTTTTCTGCCGCTAACGTAACACTTTTCTGCTTTGCCGTATAATAAAATATCTTATAGTATTCCAAATTAATGTCCATCTGATTCTCCCTTAAAAAAATTAGAAAAAAAGTCTTATTTTCCGCTTGTATTTCTGATTTTTGTGACGTATACTAAGCCTTACATGTTTATTACATTATACTGCATATATGTGCACTGAATAATTACATCATACCAAAGTTTGAAAGGAGTTTCCAGTAGCATGACAAAAGATATGACCACCGGCAGTTCATTAAAAATCATACTGCTTTTTTCCATTCCGGTTTTATTAGGAAATCTGTTCCAGCAATTTTATAATATGGTAGACACGATCATCGTGGGAAGATACCTCGGCGAAGATGCACTTGCTGCCGTCGGTTCCACCGGATGTATCATGTTTTTAGTGCTCGGCTTTGCCACCGGAATCGCACAGGGATTTGGTGTCATGATTTCGCATGCCTTCGGTGCAAAAGATTTTCGCTTGTTAAAACACTACGTTGCACTCTCCCTGATCTTAACCGTGATCGTATCTGCAATTCTTACGATTCCGACCGTTGCCGCTTCCCGCCTGTTTTTAGTCTGGATGCATACACCGGATAATATCTTATCCATGGCAGATGCTTACATCAAGGTCATTTTTGCAGGTATCATCTTAACAATGCTCTACAATGTATCCGCCGGTATCTTAAGAGGTATTGGAGACAGCAAAACACCGCTCTACTTTTTGATCTTTTCTTCTATATTAAATGTGGTACTGGATCTTTTATTTATTATCGTGCTGAAAGCAGGAACCGCCGGTGCCGCCTATGCCACCATCATTGCGCAGGGAATCTCCGCAATTTTATGTTTTATCCATATGTTCCGGCAGTTTGAGATCCTTCGCACAACAAAAGCGGACTATTATCTGGATCGCCCGGGTGTCATTAACATGCTCTCGATCGGTATCACAATGGCATTAAATTACTCCATCACCGCCATTGGAACCATGATCTTACAGAGTGCTGTCAACGTGTTTGGTTCCAGTGTGGTTGCTTCCTTTACAGCCGCTTCTAAAGTCAACAATATCGCAACTCAGACCATGCCGACGCTCGGCACCGCCATGGCAACCTACTGTGGTCAGAATCTCGGTGCAGGAAAATACGACCGTATTTTCGACGGTATGCGCAAAGGATTTTTCATCTGTATCGCTGCTGCAGCCATCGGTGCTGCCATCTGTATTTTCGGTGGAGAATTTATCGTAAGCTGGTTTGTAAGCAATCCTTCCGATGAGATTTTCTCCTATGCCATGATGTATTTAAAAACAGTAAGCTGGTTTTTCCTCCCGCTTGCCATGATCTTTTTATACCGCAATGCCTTACAGGGATTAGGCGAAGGACTTGTTCCAATGTTGAGTGGCGTGATCGAGCTGGTATGCCGCTTTGTTGCGATCGCACTCCTGCAGAAACCACTCGGTTATCAGGGGATCTGCCTTGCTGATCCTGCTGCCTGGGTGGGCGCCGGTATTCCTCTGATGATCACTTATATCATTTGGAAAAGCAAAAAGATACGGCAGCACAGCAATTCTCCAGCCTAAACAGCGTGAAATTTTTCTGTCTGCAAAGGACTTTTAATTTCTATAGGTAAAAATCGCCTGAGATCCGAATTATCTCTTGTAATTCAGATTTCAGGCGATTGCTTTATCTGGCTTTTCTCTCTGTTCTCTTTTATTTTTCTATTACGCTTCCAGCTCTGGAATCTTTCTTGAACATGCCACTGCTAACGCTCCCGGTCCGATATGGCAGGAAATGCTAAGTGAAAGCGGATCCATACGGATCTCCATCCCCGGAAATGCCTCCTGCACTTCTTTCTTGAAGTTTTCTGCCGCTTCTAAATCATGCGTATATGCCATCTCAAGATACATATGCTCTCCGTTCGGATCGTTAAACCGGTTGGCAAAATCATTCTTCATTGCCTCAATCATGATACTCTTTGCCTGTTTTACCGTTCTTGCCTTGGCAAATGCATCTAATTTTTCACCCTGAATCTGAAGCACCGGTTTTAATTTTAACAGTGTTCCAAGCGCGGCAGCAGCTGGTGTGATCCTGCCGCCTTTTTTCAGATAATACAGCGTGTCCACCATAATGTAAATCGATGATTCAAATTTATCACGCTCTAAAATTGTCTTGATCTCAGATGCAGTTCTTCCCTGTTTTGCAAGCGCAAGTGCATCTAAAACAGACTGGCGCTGTGTAACAGAAATTCTCTGATTGTTCACCACCTGCACCTTTCCATCATAATCCCGGGAAAGCATCATGGCTGTCTCACAGGAACCACTAAGTCCGGACGACATTGGGATATGTACGATCTCATCGTACTCTTTTAACAATTCATCCCAGGTATCTGTCACATTTCCTACAAGCGGCATGGATGTATGGATGTCTGTCTTCTCGGAAAGCATCTGGTAAAACTCTTCCTGTGACAGATCGATATCTTCATACAGTGTCTTATCTCCCACAAAAAAAGGCATCGGCATTACAGTAACTCCAAGTTCCTTTGCCATACTCTGCGTGATTCCGCTGTTGCTGTCTGATACGATTGCTACTTTGCTCATGAAAAATGTTCCCCCTTATAATGTCTCTGAGCGTTTTTTGATGTTTTCTTTGAAGTTGATCACCTCATGCTCATACTCTTCATTCATATATTCAGATCTGATCATAAAGTCTGCCGATGCCTTATTGTTTGCGATCGGGATATCATATACCTGTGCAATACGAAGCAGTGCCTTTACATCAGGATCATGAGGCTGTGCAGTCAATGGATCAGAAAAGAAAATGACAAAGTCTACTTTTCCCTCAACGATCTTTGCACCGATCTGCTGGTCTCCACCAAGAGGGCCGCTGTTATATCCACGAACCGGAAGTCCGGTCTGGTCTGTAATCATACGTGCCGTGGTCCCTGTTCCACAAAGGAAATGATTTTTCAGGATCTCTTTATTTGTTTCGCACCATGCGATCAGCTCTGCTTTTTTATTATCATGCGCGATCAGTGCAATATTTTTCTGTTTTCCAATGGTAAGTGTTACATAATTTTCATTCATATGCGCCATCCTCCGTCATTTATCTGTGCCTTTATCTATTGCATATCAGATCAGTTTTTCTGCAATACATATTGTTAAGTATAACATATTTTTTGTCGTTCTTCCACAAAAAAATAATAGAATGCGCGCTCCGCGGACATTCTATTATTTTATGTACCGGATTTCTTCTTTGCCTTTTTATTCCGGCAATTTTACTTTTCCATCCAGAATCATCTTCACAAATGCAGTGTCACGAATGATCCACGGATCCTTTTCTATGCGTATATTGGTATTGTATACAGTCTCCGGCTGCTCCCACTTAAGATAATACCCCTTTGCCACTTCACTGGGTGTCAGATGAAGTTTCTCCTGTTTTTCCCCTACCTTACAGTAATAAAAGTAAGAATGACAGATATATTTACAGGACGGATCAAATATATCGCGGCGCATCTCAAGGATCTCCCCTAGTTCACACACAGACTCTTTTAAAACGGTAAGCCCTGTCTCTTCACGGATCTCACGCACAAGGGTTTCTAAAAAACTCTCTCCCTTTTCCATCCCGCCGCCGGGCATCTTATATTCGCCATCCGTACTACACTGCATGGCAATCTTTCCATCCCGGAAAATTACACCACGCACATTATATTTTTCATATACTTTTGTTGTGTCGTCATAATTCTTCTCGTCAAAAACAGCAAGCACTTCCATCTGTTTTGTCTCCATATTCTGCAGCTTAAGGCCATATTTTTATCATATATCAAAATGTCTGATATTGTGTGCAAGCATATCCGCCATATTACGCAGATTTTCGGTAGAATCCTTGATATTCTGAAAACTGTCCGTAATCTCTGTGATGGATGAACTTGTCTGCGTGGTTCCTTCCACATTCTGCTGTGCAATCTCTGACAAAGAATCAATGACATCTATGATCTCTGTTCTTGCACTCTCTAATTTCTTTGTACGTGTTTCAATCTGGCGAATTCGTTCAATAGATGCGTCGATCTCACCCATAACACCATTTACCATCTGCTCCGTACTCTCGATATGCATATTCTGTTTTTCAATGATCTCCTGTGTCTTGCCCATTGTCTCAACCACACGCTGGGAGTTTCCGATCAGTGTATTTACGATTTCGCCGATATTGCCACTCGCCGTATCAGACTGTTCTGCAAGCTTCTGTATCTCAGATGCCACAACCGCAAACCCTTTTCCAGCCTCGCCTGCACGCGCAGCTTCAATGCTGGCATTTAAAGAGAGGAGATTCGTCTGGGATGCAATTTCAGAAATAAACTGCGATGCCTTCTGAATACTCTGTGCTGAAATATTTGTCTGTTTCGTCTGTTCCGCGATCGTTGCAACAGCTGCCTTTACTTCTTCGCTGATTCGTTTTAGTTCATCGATCGTAACAACAGCCGCATCACTGGACTGTTTCATCTGATCTGCACTTTCATTCAGCTCATCTGCTGCTCTGCCGGTCTCAATGATCAGATTTCCCATATATTTTACATTGTCAGAAGCTTTTTTTGCATCCTCTGCCTGTAAATTTGCCCCGGTTGTAATAGAATCTACCGTTGCCTCCACCTCACGCATTCCATCGTAAGTCTGATGGGATGTATCCTCTAAAGTATTGGATGCTTCCATCAGCATATCGGTACTTTCCTTGATTCCCTTAATGATCTTTTGCAGTTCTTTCTGTAAATGCTGTATCGCTTTGGTCAGATCTCCGACTTCATCTTTCCGCCCTAAGATCTTCTTGTCAAACTCTACGTCAAGATGACCGGCAGACACTTCCTGCACATTTGCAATTCCTTTCTTTAATGCACGTGTGATCGAGGTTGCACTGATCTCCACGATAATGATACAGATAACAAGTACCACAAGCACGATGGCTACGATCGTATTAATGATCTGTATCACACTATGGGAGATTTCCTGCTTTTCTGCTCCGGCAAACACCATTCCAATCGGAGTTGTATTATCACCTTTCTGGTATACCGGAACATAATAGCCATAATATATGATGCCATCCATGGATACATTATCACTGAAATATCCCTCACCACCATTTAATACCTTTTCAACAACCTTGTCACCCGCCGGACTTCCCAGAATCCTGTCACCATTTTTGTCGACTGCAGAAGTCATGATTCTCTGTGATCCATAGAAAAATGTCACATCCATCCCAGACTCCTGTTTGATGGTATCCACCAGATTCTCTGACTGTGAAATGTTATAACTTCCTTTCCAGATATCACCATTTTCCGTCTGCAAATAGGTACCTGCATTCTGGTCATAAGCTGCCTGCGTCGCGATTGCAGTTCCTTTTAATGAATTTTCCACCTGATCGATAATTGCACCCTTTACGATCGTGGACGCGATCAGAAGGATAATTCCTCCTAACAGAAGCAGCGGTATCAAAGAACAGAATAAAACTTTTTTTCGAATCGTCAATTTCATCATCTCATTCTCCCCCTAGTCCACAATCACAACGTTTTTATAATACCAGTCAATGCCGCCGGTAATCGTTGCATCATCTAAGGTTCCATTCTCTGTTCCAACCGTCTCCCCTGTATTTGTCTCCATCACTCCGTCAAAAACATTATTGCTGCCACTTAAAATTTCTGCAGTCGCTTCATCCACCTTCTCCTGCGTACCCTCTGCCGCAAAAGATGCCAGATTCGTCAGCTGTACCAGCCCCTCTGCCATACCTCCATAATAGTTTGATCCATCCCAGGTTCCATTGATAATACTCTTAACTGCCGAAGTATAGTATGCACTCCAGTTCCAGATAACACTCGTCAGACAGGCATCCGGTGTTTCCTTGCTCATATCTGAGTTATAGCCGATACCATATACACCACGTTCCTGTGCGAGTGTCTGCGGATACGGCGTATCACAATGCTGTGCCATCACATCACAGCCCATATCCAACAGCTGTTCCGATGCTGCTTTTTCCTTATCCGGATCATCCCAGCTGTTTGTGACTGCCACATAGATCTTTGCCTCCGGGTTAACAGCTGCAACACCGATCGCAAATGCATCAATTCCACCTGTCACCTCCGAATTGGAAGAATCCTGCGCTGCAACATAGCCGACCTTATCCGACTTTGTATTCATGCCAGCCACGATACCGCTTAAATACCTTACCTGGTAAATACGACCAAAATAATTGTTGAAGTTCTTTCCATTTGACATATAACCGGTTCCATGGGAAAAGTAAATATCCGGATATTTTTCAGCCATCTCTGCTGTTGTTTCCATATACCCCCAGCTGGTTGTAAAAATAATATTGCACCCATCCGAAATACATGCTTCGATTGCTTCCTCCGTCGCCTTTGCGTCAGAGTCATCCACGATCTTTCTCTCAATCTGATCATCGCTTAAACCCAGATTTTCCTGCATTCCCACAATTCCCAGATCATGCGTGTAAGAATATCCGCTTCCCTCATCCGGATCTGAAATATAAAGCACGCCGACTTTTATATTTTCTTTCGAAATCCCTGCCGTGCCCGATGTGGTATCCGACTGTGCACCGCCTGTACTGTTCCCGGCGGTTTCCGTTGTAATATAGCCATCGTTTGTCGCATAATCATCCGGCGTAGTACCTGTTTTTCCACCACACCCGGCGAGCATTCCCGCCACGGCAAACAGTGCAATTATCTTTCCAGCTGTTTTTCCTTTCATCTTTTGTTCTCCTCATCATAAATTTTCACAACATCTTTGTTTCATTATACAAAACCGGAGAACATTTGTAAATAAATATTATTTTTATGACAATAATCTGATACTTATGACCTATTTTTCTGAAAATATTCTTTTTGCACGCAGATAAGACAGATTAAATGTCCGGAGCGTCACAGGCTGGTTCATCCTGTCATTTTCCTGCATATATTCCCACTTCCAGTTATATATTCCATCCCCGTAATAACTCTTGTCCGGATGTTCTTTTAAGTACTCAGCGATCACTGGTGCCGCATCCGTTGATAAACAGGAGAGATAACTGTAATCTCCCGCAGTATTTCCATTTTCGATCTGCGCCAGATCATAGGCGGCAATCCCCGCATCTACATGTGCAAAGGCAAACAGGACATAACTGACGCACACAACCGCCATTCCATACTGAAATAACGGGAACCTGCGGTTCCAGATATAACAGATCGTCCCTGCCATCAGAAGCGTGATCACTGCCAGTGCCACAAGTACCACAACACGCAAAAATGTGAGCTGGTATGCCCGGATATACAGGATCATTCTCCATCCGCTCGATGCTGTCATAATGATCGTACATACAGAGATCACCGTCAGAACGGCATCGACCGCCCTGTTCCTCTGAAAGAAATGCTCCATTGTAAGAACCGCCCCCAGATTTAAAATACACACCACAAGGAGCTGGAAAAATCCCTGCCTTGCATATTCGGCATAGGTCACTCCTGCCGGCAGCTCCCCGCCACCGCCAAACAGATATATGATCTGTATACCACAGAATATCACATATAATACCGCCACTAAGACCGAAACCGTAAACATTGCTGTCGTCTCTGTAAGAATTTTTACTTCCCTGTCCTGCCGGTCTTTTCTGTATGCCGTATATCTGACTCCACAGTAAGATGAAATAAAACCAAAACATAACATGAAACAAATCCCTGCCAGGTTTGCCGGTATCCTGATTCCTTCGAAAACTTTTGCAATCATATTTGAAAATACCAGATCCGCCGACATTAACAATCCACCGATCAGAAGAACCACCGGTATCGCTACTGCAATTCCGATCAGGATCTCACGCGCTTTGCCATTTTCTTTTTTCTCCCGCAAACGTGCAAAATCGTTTCCATCGCCAAATGGTCTTGCAATGCTGCCAATTGCTCCAAATACAGCATTTACTCCACCGCACAGGTAATCCCAGAAATTCCATTCGTTTTCATCTGCCATATTTCGTATCAGGAAACACACCGTGAATGCAAAGATCCAGCAATAGTTCATCCAGATGATCCACTCATTTCCGGTTGTAAATGTACTGCCCGCAAGGATCAGCATATACACAGCAAAAATTATTGTTGTTTTAAAAACTTTTCTTTCCTTTACCGTTTTAACGATGTAACAGATATATCCGATCGTTGCCACCACCCACAGAAGTACTGCGGCACCTGTCATATTTTTGTAAATACAGACTGTATAGATCAGTGCGTAAATGAGGCTTGCCGGCGCAAGTTTTTTAAAAATCCCCGCATTTTCTTTCTGCTGCTGTTTTTTTCTTTCCTGCCACTGCGCTTTCTGCTCCTCGTAACTGACTGTAAGATTCTGATCCATTTTCATGCTCCCTTCCTTTTCCAATAAGCTGTCCTGTTCCTGCTTCAGTTTTTCATAAACTGTCATATTCCTGCTTCATTCCGTACAATATATTAAATTTCATCATCCGATGGAACATATTCTAAAATATCTCCCGGCTGGCAGCCCAACGCCCGGCAGATCTTGTTTAATGTGTCTACTTTGATTGCTTTTGCCTTTCCATTTTTTAGTACGGAAATATTTGCCATTGTAATACCTACTTTTTCCGAGAGTTCAGTTACACTCATTTTCCGCTTTGCAAGCATTACATCTATATTTATGATAATCGCCATTTGTCTCTCCTTATATCGTAAGTTCATTTTCCTGTTTTAATTCGTAGGCCTTCAGTATCAGATGTGATAATGCCGCTGCCAAAACAGATATCATGACCGAAAGCAAAACTGCGGTGATCATAAAAATACTGATTCCGGGCTGCCTGACCGCTAAGATTGCCAGAAAAACAATTCCCGCAAACCACACAACTGCGAGCAGCAATGCGAAGTGACTGATATTTCGAAAACATTTTGCATTTTCTTTTGAGAATGAATTGTCTTTTCCGATCTGCACACATACTTTCCAGAACTGGTACAGGATCGCATAACAGATCACCGCAATGCACCAGCCGTACAACAGCCCCGGCATAAAAAGATACGCCAGTGATTCATCCGCGTCCCTCCATGACATTGCAAGTACCGGCATAATATATAGAAAGAACACCGCCCCCATCAGCGCCAGTACAATCGTGATTGCTTTTAGCCACCGTGAAATTTCTTTTTGCTGCATAAATGATTCTCCTCCTGATCTGATTCACTTTTCTTTGAGTTTGTTTTTGATTCCAGATTTTTCTTTCTGGTTTTATTGTTTTCCTTTATTATACACATATATCTTGCTTTTGCAATATATTTTTATTGTTTTACGATAAATTTTTATTGGTAAATAGTAATAATAAAATCCTCTGCAAACAGTCAGGTGCTATTTGCCACCTGTTTTTCTGTTTACAGAGGATTTTATTATTTACTGTTCATTTCATTATTTTTTTATATAGTTTTATCAACAGTTTCCGTAATCTTTTTAAAATATTTATTGTCTGTTCGATTGTAAATATTGTTCTATTTCCAATGGCGATTTTCCAGTTACTTCTGCAATTTTTTCTATTGGGAAATCCAGCTTAATCATATTATGGATCATTCTCTCTTCTGCGATCTCGATTCCGTCACTTTTGCCAGCCTCATACTCTGCCTTTCGGAGTTTCTTCTCTTCCCACTCTTTATCATA